>Ga0073932_1001316_pt1 | contig 47907 bp, 18 predicted proteins | sample DewCreD2012metaG_FD_76967 | JGI IMG/M metagenome (GOLD analysis project Ga0073932, IMG submission 76967) | Hot spring sediment bacterial and archeal communities from British Columbia, Canada, to study Microbial Dark Matter (Phase II) - Dewar... ...
GGCAAGGAATTTGGCGAACAGCCCCCGCCCCAACTGGTCGCGACCCAGAAGGGGCAGGTCGAAGTGAGCGATTTGTAGTGAAGACCTTGGCGTCCGCAGATGCGGATTTTCGAGGCTTTCCGCAAATTTACCCCCGCCCCACCCCCTGAGTATCGAAAGTCAGGCTAATAAGGGCATTGAAAACGCCTAAAAAGGCAGATCGATCCCAATTGAACGAAATTTTGGGCCGCCGGTCTAATGCTGGATCACTTGCCCTCGCGGCATTGCAAAAAAATCACCTGTTTTCGTCCAGGCACTACAGTAATGCGGCAGGCGACAAAGAGCAGTTGATCGGCCGAGACATCGGCCAGGGGACAGTTGCGGAAGCAACCCACGAACCGGTCCGGATTGAACCGCCCGCATTTCCATAAAAACGGCGGGGGAATCATATTCGCCCGGCTCTGCTGCCAGCATGCGGCTCTTACTGCCGCCCGCAATTGCCGGGGGACCGTGGCCTCAAGGCGAGCGCAGTTGGAAGAAGAGCCGGTCTTTTTCCAAGGGCACGATGAGAATGACCTGGCCGTTGGTGGTCAGGAGTCCATTGGTCACCGGCATCCAAAGGATCGGTGGCGCGAGGTTGGACGCGCTCCAGAGCGACAGCCCGCCAGCCCAGGAGGGCCAGGTGAATTTCAAGCCGGCGCCAGGTTCGGGCGCGGCCTGCAAGGCCGGAGGGCGCAGCGCGCGATCGGCTTTCAGTTCGAGATTAAAGAACAAGTCGCTGCTGGAGGCGGTGGACTGGTGGACCTCGGCGGCCAGGCAATTGGTTCCCTCCCGCAGCAACGCGGCATCCACCGCCATCAAATGCCAGGCCGCCTCGTCGGCGCCGGAGATGGTGGCGGCGGCCAGGGTCGCGTAAGTCACCTGACCGGTGGGCATGTTGCTGCGAAACACTTCCAACCCGTTCAAATAAATGATGGCGCCGTCGTCCCGCTGTAAACGCAGCCACAGGTTGGTCAGGGAGGCGGCGTCCTCCAGGGCAAACCGGTGACGATAGTAGGTGGTGGGGTATTTCGCGCTGGAATTGGGCCCCCATTGGTTGGTGGTGGCCGGCCACCAGCCATTGGCGTCGCCGTAGCCCAGCGGCCCGCGCCCCGCGGGCCAGGCGGAGTCGTCATACTCAGGCGCCCGCCAGCTTGTCCCCAAGTCCTGGCCTTGGTCGTAATAACGCCAGACCGCGCCGGTGGGGACAAGGCTGGCACCGCCACCCAGCACGGTCACGAATACCGGCGCGGAGGAAGAAGCCAAACCGGTGGCATCGGTCGCCCGGGCCTGAAGCAGGTAATAGCCAGGCACCGCGTTGCTCCAGGTGATGACATAGGGCGCGTTGGAAACGGCCCCCAACCGCATTTCGTTGGCGAAAAACTCGGCGCGCACGGGATCGTTGTCCGGATCATAAACCAGCCCGGTCAGGACCAGCGAGGACAGGCTCAGGAGCGAGCCGTTGGTGAGGCCGGCGAGAGAGATTTGCGGCGGGTCGGGCTGCGGTGTCACCAGCAAATTGAAGCTGGTGATGGTGTTGGTCAGCCCGTCGGAAACCATCAGCTCGATCACCGCCGAGCCGTTTTGATCCGCGGCCGGCGTGATGACCAGGAACCGGTTCGAGCCGGTGCCGCCGAAGAAAAAGCTGTTGGCCGGCGCCAGCGCGGGATTGGACGACTGGGCGCTGAGGGTCAAACCCTCGGCCCAGCTTTCGGCGTCGCCCACGACAAAGTAAATGGGAGCGGAAGCGGTGTCTTCCGGCAGTTCGACGGTTGGGATGGGGGAAGGGGAAACCAGGGGCGGAGTGTTCAGCGGCGCCGGCAGGTTGGTCGCCACCAGTTCCAGGTCGAAGCTCAAATCGGAGCTGTTGGCGCCGTATTGATGAATTTCGACCGCCAGCGTGTTTTCGCCGGGGTGTAGCAGGGCCCGGTCCACCGGCTGGTCGTAAAACTGGGTGGATTCGTCGGCCGTCAAGGCGTTGGCGGCGGCCTGGGTGCTCCAGTTGATGGGCTGGTTGGTCGGCATGTTGCTGCGAAACACTTCGACGCCGTTCAGGTAAACCACCCCGCCGTCGTCGCGCAACAGGCGGACCGTCAGCCCCATGTAGGTCCCCTCCGGCGGGACCACGAAGGTTTTGCGGAAATAGGTGGTGATGCGCTGCCGGTTGGTGTTGATGACCGTCGCTTCGTCGCCGTCGCCAAAACCCAGTTGCGCCGGTCCCTCGGACCAGGCGGAATCATCGTAGCCCGGCGCGCGCCAGGCGACGCCCAAGTCCGCGCCGGTGTCCTCGTATTTCCACACCGAGCGCGGGGGCACGAGGCTGGTGATGGAATAAGTGACCGTCAGGTTGGCGACGCTCGAGGTGGCGGACATTCCCGCCTCGTCGGTCACCACGGCCGAGATCGCGTAATGGCCCACCCAGGGATTGGTCAGACTCAAATCAAACGGCCATTGCGCGGCGCTGCCCGCCAGCACGCCATTGGTGTAGTAGTCCACCCGCGCGACGTCGTTGTTGGCATCGGAGACCTCCACCGCCAGCCGGACCTGCGGCGGCAGCGGCAGGATCGTGCCATTGGTCGGACTGGCCAGCGTAATGAGCGGCGGGGTGAGGTTGTTGGCGGCATTCTCGAAAATCCCCTGGCTGGCGTTGTAATAGGTGCCGCTGGCGGAGGTTTCGAGCTTGACGGCGCGGACCATGTAAACCTGGCTGGCCGCCGCCGTGTCGAGAAAATTGGTATCGGCGATTAACTGACTGTTAAGCCTTTGAAACGGGCCGTCCGCGCTGGCGGCGCCATAGACATGATAGCCCAACACGCTGTCCGGCGAAGCCCGCCAACGGAGCAGCCGCCCGCCGTTGTCCGGCCCGACCACCAGGGCCGCGGGCGGCGGCACCATGTGCATGCGCAGCGTGGGGTCGCCTAATAGCGCAACATGGACCCACTGGTAATAGCCGGTGCCCAGGTAAAGGCGGCTGACCCCGAATTGATTCTGACTTTGCAGGGTGCTGTAACCAATCGGTTCTCCCATCGCCATGTGATGAAACTGCCAAAACGGTCGCCCGGCCCACGCGCATGTCAGGCCCCCGGCGGCGTTGGCCAGTTGGGCCCGCATCAGGTTGTTCGGGGCGTCGTAGTCGCCAAAGTAACTGCCGAAGTGCATCGTGAATATCACGTGCGTGTTGGTCAGCACGAAGGAGGTGGTGGTGCCCACCCCCGACTCGCTGGTGTAGCTGCCGCCGCCGCAGGCATAGCCCCACAAATAGCTGTTGGTCGCCAGCGTGGTGAACCAATCGCGCGCAAAAATGTTCGAGTGCCCGAAAAACGCCGGAAAACTCCGATAGGCGCATTGCGCGAAGCCGCCCGAGTAAGTCCCGAAATTGTCGTCCACAATGGCGCGGCGCTCGGCGGTCAACCGGCCCTGGCGGAAATAGTGGTGCTTGCCGAGATAACGGCGCAGCAATTCCCGTTCGCCCTGCGGGAAACTGGTCATGTTGTAAAAATCCACCCGACCGACCTGCAATTCCAGGTCGCTGGGAAAAGTGGATTGGTCGAACTTTCCGTCGCCGGGCACATTGCGGTTGTCGGCCCGGCTCGAGTTGGTGTAATTGACCGAGCTGTCGGTCCAGGTGCCGTTGACATCGGCATAATAGCCATCGGCCGCCCAGGCGCCCGTGTGATCACCATGCCCATCCGGCGCGATCAGCCCGGAGTAGGGCACCGGCACCCGCCCAAACAGAAAGACCGCCTTCACGTTTTGCGGGTCCGCGTAATAGTCGTTGGTGATGATGGCCTTGACCTGCGGCGGGGTGTTGGTGCGCCAGACCTCCCGGCGCAGGACCGTCCAGCCGTCCCCGGTCAAATCCAATTGCAAACGCCGCAGCTCATTCGACAGCGCGTCGGCGTAAGTGCGCTCGACGATCAACAAGACCTTGCCGCGCGCCTCGATCAGCGGCGCCTCGATGCCGGCCAGCAAATAGCCGTAGCCGGTGTAGGAAGTCGTCCCTTCCAGCGCGCTTTTCACGATCCGGTATTCATAGACCTCCCCAATGGCGACGTTGCTGTCCACGTAGCCGGTGGCATTGGTGGCCAGCGTGGTGGCTGTGCCCCAGGCCGTCGCGTCCCGGCTTTTGCGGTAGAGAGTATAACCGGTGGCGTCCGGGTCCGCCGGCCAGGCCAGGGTGATTTGCGGCGGGTTGGTTTGGACCCGCGCGCTCACCTGCACCGCGTAATCCGCCACCACCACCGCTCGCGCGGCGCTGGCCAGCGCCAACAGCGCCGCCGCTCCCGCCACCCAAATTGACCAACGATAAATTCGCATGCGCAACGCACTCTAACTTTACGACACCCGCCGGCGGATTCAACCCACTAACAGCGGCTATGGTTCAAAGCGAAAACCGCCGCGGAAAACGACCTCGCCGGCCACCAACACCAGAAAAATCAAACTAACCAGCGCGTTGAGGCGGAAAAAGGCCATGTTAATCCAATTCAAACCGCGGCGGCGGGCCAGCCAATGTTCCAACAGCAGGCAGCCCAGGATCAGCAGCAACCCGATCAGGTAGGCAAAGCGGAACCCGCTTAGCAGCCCGAACACCACCATCAACCCCCACGTCAGCAGGTGGGCCAGAAACGCGCCGGTCAAGGCGTTTTGCGGCCCCCACGCCACCACCAGCGAATGCAGCCCCGCGCGGCGGTCGAATTCGTAGTCCTGCAGCGCGTAGATGATGTCAAACCCGGCCACCCAGAAAACCACCATCCCCGCCATGACCGCCAGGCGCAAAATTTCGGTCCCGCCGATCGCCTCCCCGCGGACGGCCAGCCAGGCCCCCGCGGGCGAGAGCGCCAAGGCGGCCCCGAGGAAGAAATGGGTGTAGGCGGTGAACCGCTTGGTCAGGGAATAAAAGCAGATCACCGCCAGCGCCACCGGGGAGAGATAGAAACAAACCCGGTTGAGCAAAAAAGCGGACGCCACCAGTCCCAGTCCGCTCAGCAGGCAGAGGGTCCAGGCGCTGCCCAGCGAGATCAGGCCCGCCGGCAGATGGCGGCCGGCCGTTCGCGGGTTCAGCGCGTCAAATTTCCGGTCGGCAATCCGGTTGAAGCTCATCGCGCAGGTCCGCGCGCAGACCATGGCGGCCAGGATCAGCAGCAAGGTCCGCCAACCCGGCCACCCCCAGTTGTCTTTCGCGGCCATCATCATGGCCGCCAAGGCAAAGGGCAGGGCGAAAATCGTGTGGGAGAATTTGACGAACTCCCCCCATTTGCGCACGGTTCCAAACATTCGCCCCTTTTGTAAACGACCGGTCGCGCCGGTTCACGGAGAAAATGCGCGTTTTGCCTTTTTGGGCGCGCGCCCAAATCCGGGCGCGGGCGAAAATTGCGCCCGCCGGCGGGCCGGTCAAGCCGCGCACACTTCCCGGATGGTTTTCAGGAGGTAATCGCTGATGCGGTCGGTGTATTTGGCGCCCATGCGCACCATCACCATGCGGTCGTAAATATCCAGTGTCTGCCGGCAGGTTTCCGGGCCGTACTGGATTTGCCGTCCCCGGGGCGTTTGCCACGAGGGCCAATCGGGATGACGCGCGCGCTTGTTGATGATGGACTCCTCGGTGGGCAGCAGCACCGAACCGCTCAGGGTCGAGGCCGGCACCTGGCGGGCCCGCAGCTCCTTGAGGCAATGGTCGCGCCGCGCCTTGCTTTCCACCTCGAAGAACACGGCGTAACCGATGTCCCCCTCGGGATCGGGGCGCTGGCGCAACTTGATGCCCGGCAAATCGCGCAGGCCGGCATAGACCTTTTCGGAATGCCGCCGCAGCGCGGTGATCATGCCGTCCAGCTTGGGCAACTGGGCCCCCAAAACGGCGCCGGTGAGCTCGCTCATCCGAAAATTTTCGCCGGCGAACGCGGGCACCCGGGCAGGGCCGCCCAGGCGTTCGGCAAACACCTGCCGAAAGCTGCCCACATCGTGGAAACGGACGGCGCGCTCATAATAAACCGGGTTGTTGGTGACCACCGCGCCGCCTTCACCGGCGGTGATCATCTTGTTGACCTGGAAGCTGTAAATGCCGAGGTCGCCATGCGTCCCCAGCTTTTTCCCGCGATACGAGCCGCCGACGCATTGCGCGCAATCCTCCACCACCGCCACGCCGCGGGCCCGGGCGGCGGCGAGGATGGGATCGAGGTCCGCCGGCCCGCCCAGCAGATGCACGGCGATCACCGCCCGGGTGCGCGGGGTGAGTTTGCGCGCGAAATCCGCCGGGTCCAGGTTCAAGGTGCGGTCAATGTCGGCGAACACCGGCAGCGCCCCCGCCTGCACCACGCAGGTGTAATCGCTCCACCAGGTGTAAGCCGGCACGACCACCTCGTCGCCGGGGCCGACCCCCAGCGCCGCCAGCGCGCAATCCAGCGCCGAGGTGCCGCTGTTGACCCCGAGCGCGAAGCGCGCGCCGATGTGGCGGGCAAAATTCTCCTCGAACCGCGCCACCTTGACCGGCCGGCCCGGCCCGTAATACCGGAATGGCGAGCCGGATTCCAGCACCTCGAGCAGCGCCTTTTTTTCCTCCGCGTCGAAGTATTGCGGCCCGATATAACCCGGCTCGATGCGCGGCGGCTCCTCGGCGGCCCGCGCCCCGGGCAGCCCGGCGGCGGCAACGGACAGCGCCGCGCCGCCGGCGGCCAGGAACTCGCGGCGGCTGAATGGCAATGGCGTATTCATAGGGAAAAGTTACGCCCTCCCCCAATATATTCCAGCGGGAAAAACGCCGCCAGCGATGTGTCTCTTTGCCCCCAAGGGGGGAGAGGGAGAACGTCGCGCACGGTGACAAATTGTGTATTGCATCCCGGAAACTGTGCAGCAGGCCCCGTCGCGAAATGTTTCGCGCGGGGCGGGGATTTGGCCGAATTCCGTCAAGTCATTCGCCGCAAAAGCCGTTGGAGGCGGAGGCGGTTGTAGCGCTGGGCCAGGATGCACGGGAGATTCAGCGCAAGGCCGCAGGCGACCATCACAAGGTCCGCCCACCAGGGATTCCAGAGCAAAAAAACGGGGGCGCAGGCCAGCGCGGCCCAATGGCAAAGCTCGCCGCGCCAGGTTTCGCGAACAAAACGCCGCAGATAATCGGGGCTGTCCTCCGCCAGGGCCCCCTTGGCGAAGCCTCCGCCAAACCAGCGGGCCGCGTCGGGCAGGCGGTCTTTCCAACGCTTGATCGCGAAGCCACGCTCATAAAAACGTCCGCCTTGTTCCCAGGCGGCGCCCGAGGGCGGGTTGAAACAGGCCACCGGCAGGCGCGTGAAAAACCAGGCCAGTGTCAATTGAATCAATGGCCAGCCGGCGACGTTCAAGGCCGCAATCCAGCCGATGGGCAATTCAATCGGCACGGATCTCCCGTCCTTTCCATTGCACCGCGCGCCCCGAACGCAGAGCCGAACGGGCGAACAAGGCAAAAAAGAAGAGCAGCGGGACCGGGTAGAGGAGCGCGGCGCCCCACCGGAAGTTTCCAACCGCCCGGCCCAGCAGCCCAACCTGCAGGGCGCACAGCAGATAAACCAGCGCCCAAATCCAGCCGTGGCCGGTCAGCAGCCAGCCCAGAGGCGGCAGCATCAAACCGATTTTCCAGGCGACAATCAGCAGCAGCCGTCCCTGAGGCGTCTGGCCGGCGCCGGCGGCGAACGCCTTGGTCCAGCCCGCCGCCAGCTCGCGCAGGCCGTTCGGATACATCCGGAAAGACAGCAGTCTCCCGCCCGGTTCGCTGCGGGTTGGAACATCGCGCGCCCGAAAAATTTGCGCCAGCCGGGCGTTCTCCAGGATAAAACCCTTCACTGCCTCATGCCCTCCGGCGCGCTCGTAGCTCGCGCGGTCCACCAGCAGCATTGGGCCAAAGAGCCCGCGCGGCACCGTGCCCAAAACCATGGACAGATTAAAAAACAGCGAGAGGCGTTCGTAAGGCTTCTGGACGGCGTGATGAGGGGCGAGGGAAAAGGCGCCGCCCGGATAAAGGGCCAGAATTCCAGCCAGGCCGCCCGGCTCGAGCCAGGTATCCGCGTCGAGGAAGAGCAGCCAGCGGCCCGAGGCGGCCCGCGCGCCCTGGTGACAGGCCCAGGTTTTGCCGCGCCAGCCTTCCGGCAGGGGGCGGGAATTGATCAGGTTCGCCCCCAGCTCCCGCGCGATGGCTGCTGTGCGGTCGGTGGAACCGTCATCCACCACCACGATCTCGCCCGGCGGGGCGGGTTGGGATTGCAGCGAACGCAGCAGCCGCGGCAGGTTGTGCTCCTCGTCGCGGGCGGGGATGATGACGCTGAGCGAATCCGGCGCGGCCGGCGTGGTTGCACGGCGGGCGGGAGCGGCGTGCAGCAGACGCCACAGCCGCCAGCCCGCCGCCCAGAACGCCAGCGCCAGCGCCAACCCGAAAATCAGGAACGGTCCCATGCGACAATTTTTCGGGCCGCATTTTGTCCGCACCAGACGACCATCGGCATCCCGCCGCCGGGATTCACCGAGCCGCCCACAAAAAAGAGGTTGGCGTATTTCGCGCTTTGCTTGGGCGCCTTGAAGGCGAGGTTTTTGAAACGGTCGCTGACGACGCCGTAGATGGCGCCCTTGTTGGAGTAATACTGCTCGCGAATGTCCAGCGGGGTCCAGCAATGCTCGAAAACGATGTGGCGGCGCAAATCTTTCAGCCCCATCCGCTCCAATTTGTCCAGCACCCGCTCCTTGAAGGCGAGGTAATCCTCGCGGGTGAGGGGGCGCGCGTCGTTGAGGTAGGGGATGTGCGGCAGAATCTTGAGGGCCTCGCAGCCCGCCGGGGCCACCGTCGGATCGGTGCGCGAGGCCGCCACCAGGTAAATGGTCGGGTCCGGCGGCAGCTCATGGCGGCGGAACACGGTGTGGAAATGCTCGCGCTGGTTGGCGGAGAAGAAGAAATTGTGGTGGGCAAGTTGCGGGTATTGGCGGTCCAGTCCCAGCTCGAGCGCCAGCCCGGAGCAGGCCGGCTCGAACCGGGAGAGCGACCGCAGAAAGGCGCGGTCCTCGCCGAGCAACCGCTCGTAGGCCGGGATAACTTCCATGTTGGAGACCACGATGTCCGCCGGGTGAAACGCGCCGTCTTTGGTGACGATGCCGGCCACCCGATCGCCTTGCTTGCGGATTTCGGTGACCTCGCTTTGGAGGCGGACGGCGATGCCCAACTCGCCTATCAGCCGTTGCAGGCCCAGGGCGATGCCGTAAAGGCCGCCGTCCACATACCAGAGGTCATGGCGAAACTGGATGGTCGGCAGGCAATTCATGAACGCCGGCGCGTGGCAGGCCGAGGAGCCGACATATTTGATGAAGTAATCGAAAATATCCCGCATCTCGCGCGTTTTGAGGAACCGCTTCACGCTGCCGTGCATCGTGCGAAACAGGTCGAACTCGAAAAATTTCCAGAAGCCGTAAAACCGCGCGAAATCTTCGCGGGTGTCGAGACCCTGCTCGAAGTAACCGGCGCTGACCAGGTCATACAGCCTGGCCGAGTATTGGAGGAAACGCCGGACATTTGCCGGGTCCTCGCCCACCTTGCGCGCCGCCTCCGCCATGCGGTCGGGTTCCGGATACAGGTCCACCACGCAGCCATCCGGGAAAAAATTCCGCCAATGCGGCCGCAGGGGGCGAATGGGGATGTAATCGCTCATTTTGCGGCCCGACCGCTCGAAGAGCCGGGCGAAAATGTGCGGCAGGGTCAGGATGGAGGGGCCGAGGTCGAAAGTGAAGCCCTGGGCTTTGAGGAGGTTCAGCTTGCCGCCGATGCGCGCGTTTTTCTCGTGGATGGTGACGGCGTAGCCCTCCTGGGCCAGGGAAATGGCGGCGGAAAGCCCCCCCAGGCCGGCGCCGATGACCATCACATTTTTGTTTTTCATGATCCCCTTACGGTTTGGAGGCGACCCGGGCCAAGCCCTCGCGGGCCAGGTGATCGGCCGGATGCAGGGCCAGCGCCTTTTGAAAATACTCCGCCGCCGCGGCAAACTGGCCAAGCAGCTCGTAGGTTTGTCCGATGAACGTCAGGCAACTGCTGCGCCCCCAGCGCGGCTCGAGGGGGCCGGCGGGTTGTTGAACCTCGGCGGCAAACAATTTTTCCGCCGCCAGCAGGGTCTCCAGCGCCGCCTGTCGCTCCGCCTTTTTTTTCGCGGTGTTGAACTGGCAAGTGCCCAGCAGGTAGCGGACGCGCGGATTGTCCGCTCCCTGTTCCATGGCGGCGGCCTGGTGTTTGGCGACGCGCGGACCGAACCGGGCGCCGCGAATCCAGTTCCCCCCGATTTTCATGCCGTAAAGCGTGCCCAGCAGCGCGTGGGATTCAGAATGGCGAGGGTCAAGTTTGACCGCGGTTTCGAGCGTGGCAATCGCCCCCTCCAGCGCGGCCTGGGCGGCGGCGGCGTTGGTGGCCGCGCCCGGGGAATGGCGCAGGCAGAGCAGCAGGTGAAATTGCGCCGCGCCCAGCCAGTAATGGTTGGTGATCGAAGCGGGGGTGTTGGTGGCGGCTTGCCGGAAAAGCTCGACGGCCGCCCCGAACCGGGGCGCGCTCCAGGCCTCGTAAGCGGCGCCAAACTCGCGCCAGCCCCGCAGCAGGAGGTTGGACGCCGATTCCTCCGCCCGCCCCCAGAAGGCGGCGCACCCCAACAGAAAAAGGAGACGGCCAATCATTCCTTGACGAAGCTGGCATGGCGGGGGAGTTTTGTCCAAGCCAATTATGAGCTTTGCCACCCTGGTGCAAAATCAGCGCGCCTTTTTTCTAAGCGGCGCCACCCGGCCCGCGGAATTCCGCAAGGCGCGGCTGCGCCAGCTGGCGGAGGCGCTGGCGGCGCGGGAGCCGGCCTTGCTGGCGGGGCTGCAGGCGGACCTGCACAAATCCGCCTACCAGGCCTATGCGACCGAACTGGGGCTGGTATGCGAGGAAATCCGGCACGCCTTGGCGCTCCTGGACCGCTGGATGAAACCGGAACGCCGAAGCGTGCCGTGGCTGGCCTGGCCGGCGCGCGGTTTTATTCAGGCCGAGCCGTATGGGGTGGCGCTGATCATCGGCCCTTGGAATTACCCGCTGCAACTGCTGCTCCTGCCGCTGGTGGGGGCGCTGGCCGCCGGCAACTGCGCGGTCCTCAAGCCCTCGGAATTTGCGCCCCACACCGCCGCAGCCCTGGCCGATTTGATCAAGGCGGTCTTCCCCGCGGAATACGTGGCGGTGGTTCAGGGCGAGGCCGCTGACGCCGAGGCGCTGCTGGGCGAAAAGTTCGACACAATTTTTTTCACCGGCGGGGAGCGCGTGGGCCGCCTGGTGATGGCGGCGGCCGCCCGGCAGCTTACGCCGGTAACCCTGGAACTGGGCGGCAAGTCCCCCTGCCTGGTTTGCGCCGATGCGCCGGCCGAGTTGACCGCCCGGCGCATCGCCTGGGGCAAATTCATGAACGCGGGACAGACGTGCGTGGCCCCCGATTTCGTGCTGGTGGACCGGCGGGCGTGCCCCAGCCTGGTCGCGGCCCTGCGAAAAGCGGTGCGGGAGTTTTATGGCGAAGACCCCCGGCAAAGCCCCGATTATGGGAGGATTATTAACGCCCGGCATTTCGCGCGGCTGACGGGCTATCTGCGCGACGGGCGTGTGGCGCACGGCGGCCAGCACGACGAAGCCACGCGATACCTGGCGCCCACCATTCTGACCGAAGTTTCGCCGGACGCGCGCGTCATGCAGGAGGAAATTTTTGGCCCGATCCTGCCCGTGATCGAGTTCGACACTCTGGATGAAGCCCTGGGCCGGCTGCGCGCGCGCCCGACGCCGCTGGCGCTGTATCTGTTCACCCGCGACCGGGCCGCGCAGGAGCGCGTGCTGGCTGAAACCCGCTCGGGCGGCGTCTGTGTGAATGACACCATGCTCCACATGGTCGGTTCGCACCTGCCGTTTGGCGGGCTGGGGGAAAGCGGCCTGGGGTCGTGTCATGGACGGGCGAGCTTCGATTGCTTTTCCCACCGGCGCTCGGTGCTGCGCCGGCCACTGGCGCTGGATGTGAACCTGCGCTACCCGCCGCCGAAGTTGTCGCTCGCCTCGCTGAAGCGGGCCTACCGCTTCCTCTTGGGAGGGTAGGCTTGCCATCCGCCAAAGCTTGCCGTAAAACGGGGCCATGTCGAAAAGCGTCCTCATCATTGGCGCGGGGCCGGGCGGGCTGGCCAGCGCGCTGCTGCTGGCCAAGGCGGGTTTCCAAGTAACCATCGTCGAGCGCCAGCCGCGCGTCGGCGGCCGCACTTCGCTGATCGAGGGCGGCGGGTATCGGTTTGATTTGGGGCCAACCTTCTTCCTCTACCCACAAGTGCTGGAGGAGATTTTTTCCGAGGTCGGCCGCAACCTGTATAAAGAAGTGCCGATGAAGCGGCTGGACCCGCAGTATCGGCTGATTTTTGGCGGCGGCGGCGAATTAAACTGCGTCCCGGATGTGGAGCGGATGGTCGCTGAAATCGCTCGGCTGGCGCCGGACGACGCGCCGGCGTTCCGGCGATTTATCACCGATAATCGCGCCAAGCTGGCGAAGCTGGCGCCCTGCCTGCAGACGCCCTTTAACGGCTGGACCAGCCTGCTGCAAGCGCGGCTTGTGGCGGTGCTGCCCTACTTGAAGCCCTGGAAATCGCTGCACGCCGATCTGGCCGGTTATTTCCGCGATCCGCGACTGCAACTGGCCTTCACCTTCCAATCCAAATACCTCGGCATGTCGCCATTCCGCTGCCCCAGCCTTTTCTCCATCCTCTCCTTCCTGGAATACGAATACGGCATCTGGCATCCGCTGGGCGGCTGCAACGCGCTCTCCCGGCACATGGCCCGCATTGCCGCCGAGTTGGGCGTCACCATCCGGCTCAACGAGCCAGTCCGGGAGATCCTCTTTGCCGGCCGCCGGGCCGTCGGCGCGCGCACCGCGCAGGGCGAGCTGCGCGCCGATGCCGTGGTGCTCAACGCTGATTTCGGCCACGCGATGACCACGCTGGTGCCCAACCATCTGCGCCGGCGCTGGAGCGACGCCACCCTGGCCCGCAAGCGGTTTTCCTGCTCCACCTTCATGCTTTACCTGGGCGTCGAAGGCCGCTGCGACGAGCTGGCGCACCACAATATTTTCATGGCGCAGGATTACCGGCGCAACCTGGACGAGATTGAAAACCAGCATGTGCTGAGCGAGGATCCCTCTTTTTATGTGCAGAACGCCTGCGTGACCGATCCGGACCTGGCCCCCGCCGGCCACAGCGCGTTGTATGTGCTGGCGCCGGTCAGCCACCAGCACCCGAATATTGACTGGACCAAAGAACGCGGTCGCTTCCGCCAAACGATCTTGCGGCAGCTTGCCAAAGTGGGCCTGTCGGACATCGAAAAGCGCATCCGTTTCGAGCGGGTGATCACGCCCGACGACTGGCAATCCGAGGTGGGCATTTACAAAGGCGCCACCTTCAACCTGGCGCATAACCTGGGCCAAATGCTGCACTTGCGCCCGCGCAACCGCTTCGAGGAGTTCGAGCGGATGTATCTGGTCGGCGGCGGCACCCATCCCGGCAGCGGGCTGCCCGTCATTTTCGAGTCAGCCCGCATCAGCAGCCGGCTGCTGCGCGAAGATTTGGCCTGACAGGACGCCGCTTGCGTCAGCCGTGGCCGGAGCGTTTCCGCCAGCCCGGCGGCCTGGCCGTGCGCGTCCTTTGGCACAAAGGCCCCAATTCAAGGCGAGTTGGGGCTATAAGTGCGGTAGAAAGCTCCGCCCGGCGGCGCGTTGGTGTCGAGGAACGCGGTAACACCGTTGGTGTTAACAATCACGTTGGCGATGTTGGTCCAGGGACCAATCACCACCAACGCCCGCTCGATGCTGTATTCCCGGCCCGGCACGCCGGCAAACACCAAGGCAAATCCTCCCGGTCCGGGTTGTGCCGAGATAATGTTCGGCCCGGGCCAATCGCCGGTCTGCACCTCGATGCGCACCCGGCCTTCCGCAGACCCGCCGCGGCCATCGCTGATGGTGTAGGCGAATACATCGTCGCCGGTGAAATTGGGCGGCGGCGTGTAGGTGATGGTGTTGGCGCCCAACGCGACAAGCCCGCCATTGGTGCTTGGCGAACTGACGGAAAGCACCGTCAGCGGATCGCCATCGGGATCCTGGCAACTGGCCAGCAGCTTGGCGATCCCCAGCTCGAGCGTCCGTCCGCGCATCATGCTCGCGCGCAGCTCCGCCGCCACGGGCGCCAGGTTGGTGGGAGGCGAAACCAGAGCCCACGGCGCGGAGACCACTCCCGTCCCGAAATTGCCGGCCACATCCTCAATCCCGGCCAGGTTGAGGTTTAGCCGGTAGGATCCCGGCACGGCCGTGGCGCCCGCCAAGCCGGTCAGGCGCCAGGTATTGCCGGACACATATTGCACTGCCGCGCCCGCGAGCGGCACTTGGTTGGTCAAATCCAGCGTCAGCGCAAAATCGTCAACGCCAATGGAATCCGGCCAGATTTGCTCATTGAAGGTAACCAACAGCGAATCCAATACCGACTGGCGCGGGTTGGGGGTCACCGGCGCGAAATTGGCGCCGGGGCCGGTGAGATCCACATACACATGGTAAATCACCTCCGCGGAAGTGTTGGCGGCCCCGTCCACGGTGTGGACCAGCAGGGTATGACCGCCGGCAGACTCGAAAGTGATCGGCAGGCTGAAGCTGGTCCCCACCACGTTGGCCGTGCCGTAATCAACGCCGGACACGCCGTCAAACACGCGAACGGTGAGTCCCGGCGTGGCAATCTGGCCTTGCAGCAGGATGGAACGAGTCGGCACAAAACTGAAGCTGCCAGGAATGGCCCGGCCGGGGCTTACCGCCAGCCCCGTGGGCGCCGCCGGTTTGGCGGTGTTCATTTCCCAGCTTGCGGAAACGGAGCCGGAGCCGGCGTTGCCGGCCGGGTCGGCAATGCCCAGGCCGCTGACCGTCAAAACATAAGAACCATCGTAGCCGCTAACCCAGGAGAAATTGCTGATGCGATAAAGGGTATCCGTGATCCTGGACACCACCACATTGCTGTTAATCAGGTTCGCCCCGCCGTCCCGTGTGAGGGTGAGATCGCGGTAGTCAAAGGTCCCCGCGTCAATAGGCTCGTTGAAGGTTACGTCGAGGGATTGCACCACGATGTTGCGCGGGCTGTTGGCGACCTGCTCCAGGGAGACCGGCTGCGGTCCCCCGGTATCCATCACCCAAGCGGCGGCCAGGGAGCCGACGCCAGCGGCGCCGTTGGTATCTTGCACCCCCGCGGCATTGACGGTCAGGACGTAGCGGCCATCATCCGCCGTCAGGCTGCCAAGCCCGGTGATGCGGAAGGTCGCGGGCGCGAGCGGGACGATGGCCACCGAGTTGTTTATCAACTCGGTCGCTCCATCCTTCACCAAGCTCAGGTCCTGGTAGTCGAAGGTGGCCGGATTGAGCGCCTTGGAGAAGGTCACCTCCAAGAATCCCACCGGCATGTTGCGCGGGTTCGGGGCAACGGTGGTCAGGCTGGCCACCACGGGGGCGACAGTGCCTTTGGCCCAGCGAACCGCGCCGGTGTTAATGACCGCGTTGTCCCCGTAATCGCGGATGCCCGCGCCCAGCACCGTCAGCTCATAATTGCCGTCGGCGCCGGTCAGGGCGGCCAGCCCGCCGATGCGGTAGGTGGCGTTGGAGACCAGGCTCACCACCACGCCGCCGCCGGCCAGGTTCGCGCCGCCGTTGCGCGTCAGCACCAGGTCGGCGGCATCAAAAGTCGCCAGGTCAATGGGCTCGGAGAAAACCACGTCCACCGAACTGACCGGCCCGGCCTGCGTGGGCGGATCCACATCCACCACGTCCAGTATTTCCGGCGCGGTGGGGTCAATCACCCGGTAATGCAGGGTGTAAATGCCGGTGCTGTCATAATCGAGCAGGTGCAGGCGGTGCTCGCGGATCGCGCCCGCCAGCGACGACGGGAAGGTGCGGTCGGTGCGCCAGACATTGTCTTCCAGGCGCAGGACCTTGCCGTCGGAGCGTTCCACCCGGTCCAGCCGGTAGCCAACGCCCGGGTCGGCGATTTGCAAATAGCACCATCCGGACGGCATGCTGGCCGTAAGCTGCACCGATAGGCGGTCCACGGCGACTGGGTGATCCGCCGCCGCATTGGCGGCCAGTTGCACGGGCATGACCGCGCCATCGCTCAAATACAGCGTGTCCGGCAGGGCGCCGGCATCCGGATCGTCGTTGACCAGGAAGTCAGGCATGGTGTCGTCACCGGGCCGGTCGGCGCGAACCGCGTGGATCAGCTCGTGGATTTCCACGCTGTCAATGAGCGACATTTGTTTGTCGCCCAAGCCGTCGAGGTGCTCGAAAGTGGCCGAGTAATCCACGAATTTTCCCTGCAGTGTGGAGGTCATCCACCAGGCGGCCACTTTGGCCTTGCCCGGCTCGATTTCGCCCATGTTGGCGGTCAGGGAAGGCTTGACCGCCTGGGTGCCCACCTGCGTGCCGATGATTTTGAAATCCACCAGCAGGCCGCGCGCGTTCTCGATGATCTTGGGCTGCGCGGAAGTGATGGTGAAATCAAGGCAGGCGCCCTTGCCGACATTTTTAACCATGAGGCCCAGCGCGAACGGCTCGGACGGCTCAAGGACATCCGTGAACGGATCATCCGCATAAACATCCCGTTGTTGGAAATACAGCAAATTGAGCACCGGATCGGGATAAACGGTGATGGTCGCGGGCAGGAGCGGAACCTCGACGCGATTGGCGCCTTCGTAATACTCGAGGGTGCCGCCGATGCGATAGATCGTCGGCGCATCCGGGGCCGCCTGCCGTGTCGGCACAAAGGTGTATTTGGCCGTGCCGATCGAGCTGGCCCCGATGGTCCCGCTGCCGTCCACCGCCGTCAAACCGGACAGATCCGGCCCGCGAATGGCAAACTTGTCGTTGGCGGAATTTTGGTTTTCGTCACGGATATCCAGGGTCAAGCGGATGCCGCTCAAGCCCAGGTCGGAGCGGTTGTTTTCCAATTCGAGCGTGCCTAGGAAGGCGGCGCGGGTAATGACCGCCTCCTGCTCGATCTTGATGCGCACGCGGGCGCAGACGCCATTATCGTGAACCGTCGGATTGCAATTGGGGCTGTAATCCCAATGGATGGGGACGATGACCGGATTGGCCACGCCGCCAACAACGCGTCCGCCGCCGCCGCCGCCAGCCCAGCCCCAGCCGCCACCCACCGCTCCCCCAACGGGCCCGCCGCCACCGCCGCCGCCGCCCCCGCCGCCACTCGTGCTTGGACACCGGTAGGCGCTAAAGCGCAAGGCCCCGGCAATCACCGTCTGCGGATTGCTCGCCGAGACTCCCGCGATCAGGCTCAACTGGGAGGCCAGGTATTGAGAATATCCATCCGGGCAAGCGCCGATCAGGGCCGCCAACTCGCTGAGCTTGGTGTCCCATTCCAGCAAGTCCTTCCAATTGCCGCCCCGCATGGTGATGGCGGAAATCTGGTCCTTGAAGAATTCCTTGATCTGGTCCTTCAAGGCGGTCTCGATCGGCACCGGCATGGTTTCCACCGGCACCCCGTGCCAGCGGCGCTCCTTGCCGTTGATGTAGGACCACTTTACCGTCAGCCTTGGCTGCGTCGGACAGCCGGTCCAAACCGGCAACCCGTTGGTGGAATTAAGGCAGGCCTGAATGAACGGCGCGGTGGCCCGCGGGCGGATAATCACCGGCAGGGTCATGCTGCTCTTGGCCGGCAGCACGTCAATCACGCTGATCAAGGGCCGGATTTCATAGAATGGATCCTCATACGGATAGGTCGGGTATTCGAGATGCACCTGCTCGGCGGCAATGAGGCCGTGATTGGAAATGCGGATGTCAATCTGGGTGTCCTCGTCGCGCGGCAGCAGCGGGATCAGCAACGGGTTGTCCACCGTAACCACCGGCACCGGCACTTCGGCCTCGAAGACCGACTCGAGCACGATGCGGTAATGGTCTTGAATCTGGGTCGGCACCACCGTCCAGCGATAGCTGACTGTCTGGCGGTCAATGAACACTTCCTCGGCGTTCGTGACGCCCGGCCGCACCGTGACCGGCGCTCGATACGTGCTGTGCTGCGGCGCCGTCACCGTCATCTGGTAGGTGTTCTCCAGCAGGTTGGTCAGCAGCGCCACGCCGTTGCTGCCGGTGGCGGCGGTGGCAATGAGCGCGCCGGTAAGGCCGTCCGTGAGAGTGACGGTGGCGTTGGTGACCTTGGGAGCGCCCGGGGTGTGGTAGGTGAAATCGTCGGTGACGGTAACCGCCAAATCGCCCTGGCGGTCGGAAAGCGCGCGAAACGAGAACGGCACGGAAATTCCCACCGTCCCGCCGTTGAGGAACACGTTGCCGTCGTAGCGCGTCAGGGCCATGTCGGCGGGCGGGTTCAAGGCCAGGATGACCTTGGTTGTCTCGCCCGGCCCCAGCGCCGGGATGTTGGAGGCGCTGACCAGCGACATCCAGCCCAGGCTGGGTATTTGCACCTGCATCCCCAGCGTGGAGGCGCCGCCCACATTGGCGACCTCAAACTCAACCAGCTTCTGCTCCCCACGAACCATGCCGCCGGACAGGTAAGCCGGCGTGGCCGTCAGCGCCGGCGTGTGCGGCGCGAGGCGCAGGTAAAACGGCAGGTAGGCCACCGCCCCTTCGGCGCTGGTGACCTTGGCGCGCGCCCGGATGTCTATCGCCTCCGTCACCGCGCCGGGCGACAAGGTGTAATGAACGGGGATATTGGTGGCCGCCGGAATGGCATTGGTGAAGTCCAATTGCAAGCTCAGGAAAGGCGGCAGACCCTCCAACTCGGTCGTCAGGCCGGTCAGCGGCAGTTCGCCCAGGTTGTGCAACACGGTGTCGCCCGACACCGGGATCAGCGGGAACAGCCGCAGCGAAACATCGCTGTCGCGGAAGCGCATCGCATGGATGTCGAAGGCGTCCTGCTCGGGGTCTTCGGTCACGCCCGGATGGTCGGCGCCCAAGGTGTAGTGACCGCCCTCGTTGGGCAGGGGCTGGAACTGATGGCTGAAATTGCCGCCGGCATCCGTGGTGACCATGATCACGCGCCGCGCGCCCTTCACTTTCAAGCGGATGCTCACGGACGCGTAGGGAACGGGAACCGCGTTATTGGTGGAACTGAAAGCCCGCCCGCTGATGGGAACGACCGAGCCCGCGGGCGCGGCGACCACGTCGGTGTGCGCCTCGGCGCGGTAAGCGGGCCCCACCGTGATCGGCGTGACGGCAACCAGGGTATTATTGCGTTCGTTGCCTTCGACAATGGAGTTGGCGGCGTCGGCGGTGACCACGAGGTAATACACACCCGGATTGGCCGGCAGATTGATGTTGGCGAACCGGTTGGTGCTGGCGCCCACCGGCAGCGGGCCGGCAACCACTTGCTGGGACAAATACTGCGGGTTGGCGCCGCTGCTGTAAGAGGAGAGGTAAAGTCTTTCGATCCATACCCCGGAAGCCTCCGAAAGACCGGTGTTGGCGACCGTCCAATTCACCTGAACCTGGCTGCCGCTCAGACCAAAAGCAGGGCTGCCAACATCGCTGACCCGCAGGTCGGGCAGGTCAATGTCGCTGACGTTGATCGAGGCGCGCCCGCTGTTGTAGCCGGGGGCGTCGGCGGCGATCGTGACGCGCTGCACTCCATCCGGCTGATGGTCCTCAACGCCGTTGATGGTGAAATTGACCGAGGATTGTCCGCTGGGGATAATGACGGACGGCTCCACCGTGGCCTCGCCGGGGTCGCTGCTGGAAAGATTGACCACCAGTTCGTTGGTGGCGGGCGTGTTGCGCCAGACATTGCCGACCGCCGCGCCGGTTTCCGAAACCATGCCCGCCAGCACGGTGACAACCAGGGTTGGCCCATCGTCGTCGGTCACCTGGTTGGTGCTCCAAACCCCGCTTTGCGGCACCGGCTGCTGGGTCAGGCCGTCCCCCACGAACGCGCCGATGGTATAAGCGCGGGCGCCGTCCACAAGGTTGTTGTTGACCACACTGATAGGGAAAGTGGCGCTGGCTTCGTTGGCTGGGATGGTGACGCGGATCGGGACCGTGGCAACCCGGTTGTCGCTGCTTTGCAGCAAGATCGTTGTGGCCAGTGGACTGACCGGATTTCGCGTCACGATGCCTTCCGTCGCCGGATTGGCATCGCCTTCGGAAACGACCGGATCAGCCACGGCCAGGGTTAAGGCCGGCACGTCGTCGTCCAGCACCTCCAATGTCGCCGGCACACTATGGAAACCGGCCGCGGTGGGGATGATGGAAACTCGCAGGGCGACATTCGGCACGTTGTTATCCACCAGGTTGATGTCAAAGGCGACAGCGCTGGAACCGGCGGCAATGTTGACGGTGGCGGGCACAGTCACCCGCCCCGGGTCGCCGCTGGTCAGCGCGACGACCAGGTCGCTGTTGGTGCTGGAATTGCGCGTCAGGTAGCCGATCACCGCCGCCGCGCCCGCGCTCTCAAGGACGGAGGCGGCCGAAAGTTGCAAGCTCAAGGTCGGGATGTCGTTGTCCGTGATCGTCAGGACGTTGGTGGCGGAGGAGAGCCCGGCGGCGGCGGCGGTGATGGATACCGGGCGCGTGCCATTCACCAAGCCATCGTCCAAAGTGGCGAGGTAAAAATTAGCGGAGGCCTGGCCGGCGGGAATCATCACCGTGGTCGGGAGCACAAGGTTGTTGGTGTCGGAGGCGCTCAAGGCCACTTCCAGGCTGCCGCTGGCATCGGCGTTGCGGGTCACGGTGCCGAGAACGGCATTGGAGCCGGCGTTTTCCGGCGCCTGGGCGCGGTTGAAGGACAGGCTGAGGCCGGCCGCCAGGTTGATCGGCTGGCCGGCCAAAAAAGTGTTGTTGTTCTCGTCCAACTCAAAAACCGTGTTGCCGGCGTCCGTGCGGGCCACCAACCAGTGGCTGCCGAGGGCAAAAGCCGGCAGGGCAAGCTGCTGCGTCACTTGCAGCGAAGCGCCCGCCGCCAGCGGCCCGGCAACGGTGAAGGCGCCCAACAATTGATCGCCGCCTATGGCGTTGTCGCCGGAAAGGAAGACTTGTTCGGTCCACGGGCCGGCGGCGGCGGCATTGCCCTGATTGACCAGCGTCCACACCGCGGTGGCGAACTGGCCGGGCAGGGCATCGGCCGGGGCGATAATGTTGGTGATCACCAGGTCCGGGTAAGCCGCCAAGGTGGAAGTGAACTGGTTGGTCCGCCCATTGTTGGCTTCGGCATTTGCCCCGGTCCGATATTCAAAAACCCCATTGTAGAAGTCGGCGGTGATTTCCACCTGCAAATCGCCCGTGCCCCGCGCCCCGTCGGGCAAATGCAGCGTGAATTGTCGCTCGCGCTCCTCTCCGGCGGCGATGGCCCCCAAATTGGTGTCGCTGCCGTTATAATAGCGAACGGTGTCCAGCAGGATTTCGCCGGATCCCAAATGGCGAACAATGACCCGGTCGTAAAAAGAGTTGGTGACCGCCGCCGCGCCCGCGTTGGTCAGCGTCCAATGCAGGTTAACGCTGAGGCCCGACTGCGGACTGGCCGGATCGAGGGTAACCGAGCTAACCTCCAAATCGGGATACAGTGGGAGCAAGGCGGCGCGATTCAAGGCGGCTGAATTGTTTAATTCGGCGGTGGCTTCCTCATTCTGCTCGAGCAGGTTGTTGTAGTAATCGGCCGCCACGAGGAAGGCGAGGCTGCCCGCGCCCGCCGGCCCGTTCGGCAGCGAAAACGCATGCTGGCGATCGCGGAAATCGCCCGGGGCGATGTTGCCCGAACTGGCGGCATTGTAGTAGAGGGGGGTTTCCAGCAACCGCTGGCCCGTGGTCAGATTGCTGACCACGAGCAAATCATACCAAGCGCCACCCGCCGCGCCGCCGCCGGTGTTGGTCGTCCGCCATTGAACCGTCACCAAGCCGCCCGCCAGCAAGTCGCCGGATGGCAAAACCCTCAGGTCCACCGTTTGCAGGTCGGGCGCCGGCGTGGTGGCAAAGGTGAAGTCGGCCGACACGGTTTCGTTGCCGGCCTGATCACGGCTGCGCGCGCGCGCATGGTAAAGCGTGTTGGGCGTCAGCCCGCTGATGGTGACCTGGTGGTTGGTCAGGAGGCTGCCCGCCAAGGAAGAAGTCTGGCCGTAGCTGTCCGTCAGACCATAATTGACCTGCCGGGTGGCGGGTTCGTCCGTGGCCCAATTAATCGTGGCGGAAACGGCGCCGGGGGTGACGGCAATTCCGGCCAGCAGGGGTGGGGTGGCGTCAATTCGCAGGGCCAGGACGTTGGTGGGCGCCAGGCTGTTGCCCTCCAAGTCCTGCGCTTCCGCCACCCACAGCCGGTTGGTGCCGTCCATCCCCTGGGCCAAGGTGATGGGCGGGGTGCGGTAAGTATCGTTCGAGACGCTCGTGGTCAGCCAAACGCCGCCGGAAGGAATCTCAGGCTGCAAAACATTATCAGCATTGGTTAGCGCGATCAGCGGCTCGAAGGCGGTTTGCATCGAGCGATCGAACCGGATGGTAAGCACCAGGTTGGTCGTGGCCGGCGCCGGCTGGCTATGGTTCAAGGTGACTTCCGCCACCAGCGGACGAAGGCTGCGGCTGCCGTAAACCGCGACAAACGCCAGGTTGGTCGAGTCCGTGGTGGCCAGGGTCTTCGCCAGGCTGGCGTTGGTGCTGTAGTTGGTGCCGTTGAGGGTGAATCGTTGGAAAAAGTAAAGAGTCGGCTCGTTGGTAATGCGCGGCGGGGCGGCCAGGTTGGCCACCTGGCCGTTGGTGTAAACGCCCGCTCCTTCAACCACCGCCAGGCCGGACGGCTGGGTGGCGGTGCTGATTTCATGGAGCAAATGCGCCTCGGCGTAATTGGCGACCACCAAACGGTTGCTGTACACTACCGTGGTCAGCGTGAGATTGGTACCCACCACCTCGCCGTTTTCCGTCCAGTTGGTGAAGCGGTAGCCGTAGCCGGCCTGGGCCGTCAAAACATTGGTTGTGCCGTAAGCATAGGTGCCGGCCCCGGCGACCTGCCCGCCGGCAGGCGGATTGTTCGAGGCCGTGATTTGGAAAGCCGGCAGCGCAAAATTGGCGGTCAGGGTGCGATCCCTGCTCAAGGAGAAAATATAAGGATTGGTCAAACTTTGCACCTGGCCGGCTTCAGTCCAACTTTGGAAATACCACGGCAGGGCGTTGGTGTCGGCTTCGGCGCTCACCGCGACCTGGCTGCCGGCGGCAAAGCGGCCGGCGCCCGCGACGAAGCCCGCGTTGGTCGGACTGGCCGCCAGCACCACGTTGAAATACTGCGTAATGACGAAACTGGCCGCCGCGGTGTTTTCCTCGGCGCTGGCATGGCTGATGGCGTCATACTCGTAAACTGCGTTGCGCGCGTCAGTGGTGACCAGCACCTGGTAGGTGCCGGGAACGGTTGCCGTCAGGGTGTTGGTGCGCGGCAGAATTTCATTCACCCCCAGGGAATTCGTAGTGGCGTCTTCCTGGTTGACCAGGACGGCGCCGGTGGTCTGGTTGCGCACGAACAGCCGTTCGTGGAAACCGCCCGGCGCCGCCAGCAAGCCCCGGTTGGCCGTGTTCCAAATGACGGTATAGACATCGTTGGCGTCCGGACCGCTCACGCTCAGGTTCTCGACTTTCAAGTCGGGGTAATTGGCGCGCGTGACCGCAAAGGTCTGCGTGGAAACCAACGCGTTGTCGCCCTCGAACAGGAATTCGTTGACGGCGTTGCCTGAGTCGGCCTGCACAATCAAATAATAGTTTCCTTGAATGCCGTCCGGCAAAGTGACTGCGGGCGAGACGGTGTATTCCTGGTCGGCCGCCAGCGCGCCGTTGCGGGCAAAGATGCCCAGTGGGATGTCGTCGGCATCGCCAAAAACATTGTTGACGGACATCACCACGCGGTCCTGCCAGCTCGAAGCGTCGGTGGCCACATAACCGACGTTTTTGATGGTGTAAGAGAGCGCGACGCTCTGACCGCTGTAGATGCTGCCATCGGGCAGCGTCATCGCGGTCACCTGGAGGTTGGGGAAGTTCAGTAGGCCGGTGGGCACCACCTGGGCGTCCAGCAGGTATTGTTGCGGCAGGCCGGCCGTGGTGTCGAGCGAGCGCACCAGGGCGTAATAAGTACCGCTCTCAGTGATGCGCACTTCGGCAACGCCGTCATTGGGCCGGCCCGCGCCGGCCTCGGCGAAGACGGTGCCGGCGGCGTTATAGACACTCACAACTGGCTGGATGGCGCTGCTGCCGGGCTGGCGCACGGACAGGAAGATGGTGGCGCCGTTGGTGACGGCTCCCAGATGGTAGTAATCCAGGTCGCCGCTAAGCCGCAGGTAGCCGGCTACCGTGGCCGTACGGGCGTCTCCGTTGGTCGCCAGGGTCAACGGCAGGGCGGCACCAATAGTGTCGTTGCCCTCCGTTTCAATTTGGGTTGAGCCCGTGACTGCCGTGACACGCAACCGATACTCGCCTTGGAAGTCGTAGCCGTTGGCATAGACCCTAACGGTATAAACACCGTTGCTGGGCAGGACGACTGGTGTTGACTGCCCATAACCGTAGTATGAACCGGCAAATTCAGTCAGCAGGGCGCCATTGGGATGGTAAACCCGATACCCAAGCGAGCTGCCGGCGGGATTTCCCGGCACCTCTACGGCGACCACCACCCACTCGCCAGCCGTACCGGAAAAGCTCCAGAAATCATCGTCCCAGGTGCCCGAAAGGAAGCCCCGGCCAAAGCCGGATTTCAAGCCCGGCGGATCTTCCACCATGTCCAAGGGAGTGGCATTGGCAGCCGGGCTGTTGGTGCGGTTTTCCAGCCGATAGCCGGGTACATCTGTCACCGTAAAGTAGCGGGTAAAGGGGGTCATCGCGTTCCCGTAGAGGTCCCGCCAACCCCCGGTGATTTGGAAGCGGTAAGAACCGGGTTGCAGCGGATAGCCAGTGAACCAGCCGGAAAGCGATAATCCGCCGCTGTAACTGAATGAATAAGGACGATAAACAATGTCGTCGGCGCTGTCGAACAGGCCATCGGGGCCGGTGGCGCGCAAATCCACGCCATTGAGCGGATCGGCGGGATACGGATCAACCTGATCAATAAGGCCGTCGCCGTCGCTGTCCGGCCCCGACAACTCAATAAGTCCGCGCCGCGTCATGTGGATGGGGAGATCGTTCCAGCCGCCGCCGACCTGCATCTCCACATAATCTTCGTTGGCGCTGTTATCGGGCTGGCCGGCCAGCCAGTTCGTGTAGGGCAGCGGGTCGCCTGACACCCAACCGAAGGCGCCCTCCTGGTTTTCGTCATTCAAACCGAGCCAGATGTTCTGGGCGGAAGCGAAAGTGGCGCGCACCCATTCATTCTCCGCCGCGTCGTTGATGGTGACCAGGTGCCCGCCCAAAGCGATGGCCTGGCGTTCGGCTTCCAGCCAGGTCACCGCCGAGTCGGTGAGCAAATAATTGTGCCCGCCATAAGCCTGGATTTTGTTCAAATTGGTCAACGCCCCATCCAACTCGGCGTTAAAGGAAATCGTGAACCGATCCACCAAGTAGCTGTTGGTCGAGTTTTCCGCGGGAAGATTCACCGAGGCGATCTGCGGAGGAGTGGTGTTCGCCAAGTCCACATCGAGAATATATTGGGCCATGAGACCGGGCGGTTGGGCATTGCCGAGCGATGAAGAAACCCAGGTTGCCGCGCCATACAATGATCCGTTCCGTCCCTGGCCGCGGGAGTCGCTCAGCAGGCGCCCGGTTCCCTCGTCGCAACGCCAATAAGCCGCCAGTCCCGCTTCCGCGCCGGTCAGATGATTGGTCAGATGATCAAGAATCTCCTGCTGGGTTCTCGCGGTGTTCCACAGGCGCACTTCGTCCAGGAGTCCGACATACCGGTCGCCGCTGCCGCCAATGGCGCCGCCCAGGTAAATTTGGCCGCGCAAGGTGGTGTTGAAATTCCAGTTGGCCGTGGCCTCCAGAACGCCGTCAATATAGAGTTTGACCGATCCGGCGCCGTCGTAAACCAGGGCGGCATGGTGCCATCGCCCATCGGTAACCGGCGTCGTTCCCGCCACATCGCCCCCGCCCCACCGGCCGATGCAGGCCTTGTCATTGATGACCACCACAAAAAAGGCGTTTAGCGAGGCATAATTGCCATAAATGACCGGCATCCGCGCATTGTAGTTGGGGCGCATCCAGAACTCGAGAGTGCGCGGAGCGGCGCCGGCGGGCAGGCCGGCATCGCTGGCTTCCACGTAATCATTGCCGCCATTGAACAGCAGCGCGGAGCCGGGTGTGCCATTAAAGGTCAACGCCGGGACCAGGTTGTTCGCGAGGACCCGGGCGTAATAAACGCCCTCGCCCCCGGCCGGGATCGTGTAAACGAGTTGGGATTCGTCAACGGCACTGGCCGCCACGGCCGTGCCGGAGGGATTGAGAATGCTCATAAACGCGGCCACTCCGCCGGCCGGCGGGCGGCGCAAGTTCAGGGTCACGGTGGTGCCCGCCAACAGTTGTCCCAGGCGGTAATAATCCCCCGAGGTGTCCCCTGTCCCCGCGTAAGCATGCAGGGAAGCGGTTTGGTGTCCGCCGCCGATGGCGTAGGAAAGCGGATCGGCCTGGCTGGTATTGTTGTTGTCCTCGGATTCCAGTTGCCTAAGCGGCGTGGCGCTGGCGGGCACCAGCGTCACCCGGAAGCGGTATTCTCCCTGGTAATCATTGTTATAGCGGACATAGAGAGTGTAGCGCCCGCTGACCGGAAGCTGGACCGGTGAGGATTGGCCCCAGCCGTTGGCGGTCGAGGAAAACTCAACCAGGATGCCTCCGTCCGGGCGGTCCACGCGATAATTAAGCTGGCTGCCGCCCGGGTTTCCGGGGATTTCAGCCGCGATGGCGAGCCAGTCTCCCGCGTTGCCTTCAAAACTCCAGTAATCATAATCGGCGTTGTTTAGCAAGTTCCCACGGCCCGCCGCTGTGCGGATGCCTTCGCCAAGGGGATCAGGCGGCAGTATTTCCGCGCCGTAGCCCAAATAAATGGAAACGGCCTGGCCCTGGTAATTGGCAGTGGCCAAATCCAGCCGGCCGTCCCCGTTGAAATCGCCCGCCACGACGGAAATGGGATTGGCGGTGCCTGCATAATTGGCCGCATTGCCGAAAGTGCCATTGCCTTTGTTGATCAATACAAAAAGCCGGCTGTTGCCGTAGGAGGGGATGACCACGTCGGGGTGGTTGTCGCCATTCAGGTCGGCCAGGTGCAATTGGTAGGCATCGCTGGTCCCAACGGCATAAACCTGCCTTGTCTCGAAACCGCCCTCCGCCTTGGCGATCCACACGCTGAAGGTGTTGTCGCCGGCGTTAAACGCCGCCAGGTCGGCGCGCCCGTCGCCATTCAAATCTCCGGCGCGGACAAAGCGCGGCAGCCGGCCGCTGGGCAGGGTGCCGGCCGCGGCAAAAGTGCCGTCACCCGCGCCTTGGAACAAACTCAGGCTGTCGTCATTGGCATTCGCCGTCACCAGGTCCGGATGCCCATCCTGGTTAAAATCCGTCACCGCGATGGTCATCGAACTGTCGCGGGCGGGATAGTTGACCGCGGGCTGAAAGGCGCCGCCGCCAATCCCCAGCAGCACGCTGACATTGTCGCCAACGTAATTGGCCGTCGCCAAATCCAGCAGCCCGTCGTGATTAAAATCCGCCAGTTCAACCGACCAGGGATTGGCCCCCACCGTGTAATTGGAAACGAGTTGGAAAGCGCCGGCGCCATTGCCCAATAGAACGCTGACCGTATGGGCGTTGTAATTGGCCGCCACCAAGTCCGCGTTGGCATCGCCGTTCACGTCGCCAATGGCCACCACCTTGGGCGCGGAGCCCACGGCAAAATTGGTCGCTGCGCGGAACGAGCCATCGCCATTGCCCAGCAGCACGCTGACATTGGCGGAGTTCGCGTTGGCGGTCACCAGGTCCAGATGGGGATCGCCATTCAGATGACCGGCCGCGATGAAATGGGGATTGACGCCGACGGTTGCGTTGGTCAGAAGACGATGGGAGCCCGCCGCGCCCGCGCCGGGCGCAAAACTCAAGCTGGTCGCCGTCGCCGCGCCGCCATTGTTGCGGTTTTCCAGTTGGTATCCTTCCAGTGCGGCTATGGCGAATCGCCGCTCGTAAGCGGCGGCCAATCCATTCCCCGCCTTGTCGCTCAGGTTGGTTTTGACCAGCAGGCGATACAAGCCCGGTTGCAATGGCCCGTCAGGCATTCGATAGGAGGCGCTCAGGCCGCTGCTGTAGCCGGTGCAGGAAACCAGGTAAATCTCATCGTCGGCGGTGTCAAAGAGACCATCCGCCCCGGCCGCCCGCAGGTCATACGTCCCGTCCGCCACCACGCTGGCCGGCTGCATGTCCTCCGAGAAACTCAGGTTAAAGCGGTCGAGCACCGAGGTGTTGGTTGACCCCTCGGTGGGCAGAGTATCCCCGGTAATGAGCGGCGGCGTGGCGTCCCCGATGTCAATATCCAGGAGGTATTGCGCCATCAGACCGTAATGCTGATACGAATTAGCGGCCGTTCCCACCCACGTAGGCGATCCTAGCAGGGTTCCATTGAGCCCGTTAGTGCTGGAGTCCGCCACCACGCTGCCGCTGCTGGCGTTTAAGCGCCAGCAGGCCACCAGCCCGGCTTCGTTGCCAGCCAGCGCCTGATGGAGGTTTGCCTGGATTTCCGCCGGGGTCAGCGCCCGGTTCCAAAGGCGCGCCTCGCTGATCATGCCGGGCAGCGCATTGCCCCAGGAATGGTCGCCGATCAGCAACGGCTGGTTGTTGTCCACGTTCAGCGCCGCCTGGCTGTTGGTGTTGACCCCCGCCAAAACGCCGTTGACCAACAAGTAAAGCACCCCGTTGCTGCGAATCCCGGCCAGGTGATGCCAGCGGTTGGCCTCCAACACGCCCGAGGTGGCGTTGCCCTGGCCCCAAACCGGCCCGCCCGTGTTGTATAATTTCGCCACAAAATTCGGATAGGCCCCGTCGTAGGTGGAAATCTCCATCCCCCAGCCCGCCGAGTTTTGGTAAGTGGCGCTCTTGTTGACCACGGCGTATTCGGCGTTGGCCAAAAGGCGAATGCTGGACACAAAAACCCAGGCCTCGGCGGTGAAGTCGTTCGTGCCGAAATCCAATTTGGCTGAGTCGGGCACGGAGGCGTAATCCGCGGCGCCATTCAGTTGCAGCGCGTTGCCGAAAGTCGGGGCGTGGCCAACGGGATAGGGATAAACCTGCGCGTAATAAGTGCTGTCGCCACCCAGGGGGACCAGGTAAATCAAGTTGGTAAGCCCGTTGGTGACGAGGGCCCCGGCGCCGTTATAGAGAAACAACCGGCCGTCGAAACCGCTGCTTTGGGGCTGCTGCAAAGCAAGCCGAATGGTGGATCCGTAGGCTTGATTGCCCAGCCGGTAGTAATCGCCGTTGCTGTCGGCAATGCTGACGGAACCAAGCACGGTCGCCAACTGATGCGCGTTGGTCAGGGTCAAGGCGGGAGTATTGGCTTGGGCGATGCTGTTGTTGGCTTCGGTCTCCAATTGCACCGGAGGAGGGGCCAAAGTGATGCGCACCCGGTATTCGCCCAGGTAACCCTGATTCACCGCCACCCGCAAGGTGTAGGTGCCGCTGACGGACAACGTAACCGGTGCGGACTGCCCCCACCCGCGCGCGTCCGCATTGAAGGCCGCGAGGGCTTGGGAGCCATCCGGCTCATCCACCCGGTAATTTAGGCTGCTGGTGGTGGGATTGCCCAGCGTATCCACCGCCACCATCAACCGGTCGCCCGCCCGGGCGCTGAAACTCCAATAATCCACATCCGCGGTGGAAGATAATTTGCCGCGCCCGGCGCCGATTCTCAGACCGGTGGAGCTGTCCTCGCCGAGGATAAGGGCTGGATTGCCCGGCCAGAAAGTGACGTAATGCCCAGTGTAATGGGCCGTCACCAAGTCTGGCTGGCCGTCGTGATTAAAATCCCCCCCAACTGCAGCCATGGGATTGCCGCTGGTGACATAAGCCGAGGCGGTTTCCAAGGCGCCGTCCCCCCGATTCAGCAGCACGCAGAGCCGATTGTTCCCATAGCCCGCCACCACGACATCCAGCCGCCCATCCTGATTGAGATCGGTTAAAGTCAGCCGATAAGGGTCGCTGGTGCCTGCGGCGTAGGTGTTTCGCGCTTGGAAGGTGCCATCGCCGTTGCCCAGCAGCACGTTGACTTGGTTGTCCGTTGCCGCAATCAATGCCAAATCCTGCTTTCCATCCCCGTTGAGATCGGCGGCGGCGACGGAGCGCGGGGTGGTGCCGGCGGCATAACTGACCGCTGTTCCAAACGTTCCATCCCCGTTTCCTAGCAGCACGCTGGCATTGGCCGCGCCAGCGTTGGCCGTGGCCAGGTCCAGCTTGCCGTCCCCGTTGAAATCCCCCACCGCCAGGCCATACGGGGTGCTGCCAACGGCATAGTTCACCCGAGGGGCGAAGGCCCCGCTTCCGTCCCCCAGCAACACGCTGACGTTGTTATGGCTTTGATTGGCGGTGGCCAAATCCAGGAAACCATCCCCATTAAAGTCTCCGGCGGCGATGGGGCGTGGATTATTGCCCACCGCGTAATTGGTGGCCGGCCGGAGACTCCCATCGCCGTTGCCCAGCAACAGGCTGACGGTGTGCGCAGTGTGATTAGCCACCGCCACATCCCATTTTCCGTCCTGGTTGAAATCGCCGGTGACGACCGATATTGGTCCGCTGCCCGTCAGGAAATTCGTAGCCGGACGGAAAGTGCCATCGCCATTGCCGAGCAGCAGGCTGACGTTGCCCGAGCTATTATTGGGTGTCACCACGTCCAAATGGCCATCGCCGTTAAAGTCCCCCGTCCCGATATCGAAGGGATTGTTGCCGACACCATAATTGCCGGCCATTTGCACTGAACCGTCCGCCTGCGGCCCAAGCTGAGTTGACAGTGGCGTGGCGTTGGCCGGGGTGTCATTATTGCGGTTTTCGGCCATGAATCCCGCCACTCCCACCACCGTGAAAGTCCGCATATAATTGGTTTGCAAGCCGTTGTCCGCCTTGTCCGCCAGGTTCGTTTTGGCCAGGAAACGGTAGCGCCCCGGATGCAGCGGACCGTCCGAAATCAAATAGGACGCGGAGCGCCCGGTGCTGTAACCGGTGGAGGCCACGGCATAAACCTCGTCATCGGCGGTATCCCATTCATCGTCGGGACCGGCCGCCCGGAAATCATAACGGCTGGCATCGTTGACGTGAGCGGACATCATGTCCTCGGAGAAACTCAAATCGAAACGATCGAACAGGCTGTTAATAACGGCGCCTTCGGCCGGCAGTGTGTCGCCGGTTATTATCGGCGGGGTTGTGTCAGCCAGGTCAAAATCCAGCAGATATTGGGACAGCAAACCGGAGGTCCCGCCGCCGGCGGTGATCCGGGCGTAATAGGCGCCATAACCGCCGGCCGGCACCATATAGATCAAATTCGTGCTACCCAGGACGCTGTTGGTGACCAGGGTTCCTGCCGAGTTGTAAAGGCCAAGAATGGCCGCCAAGGGACTGTTGCTGGGATAATCAACCAGGAGGGAGATGGTGGTTTGGTCCGCCTGGTTGCCCAAGGCGAAATAATCCCCATTAGGGTCGCCAGTGCCGATATACCCGTTCATGGCGGCGCGGAAATGATGATTGGTGAGCGTCCAAACCACTCCATCAGCCGCGCCAGTGTTGCTGTTGTCCTCGCTCTCCATCTGGATCGGCGGGCGGACGGTGGTTACCCGCAGCCGATATTCGCCAAAGTAGTCATTGTTGCGCTCGACACGCACCACATAGCGGCCGGTGACAGGCAATGTTTGGGGGCCGCCTTGCCCCCAGCCCGCAGTGCCCGAGTAAAAGTTGAACCACTCCGTGCCATTGGGCCGATAAACACGGTAAAGCAACCGCGAGGCGGCGGGGTTGCCCGGATTCTCCACTGCCACCGTGAGCAGGTCGCCGGCAGCACCGTAAAAGCTCCAATAATCCAGGTCCGCCGCCCCCGAAAGCGATCCGCGTCCCGCTCCCGAACGCACGCCGCTATCGGCCGGCGACTCTGCCAAGGGTTCTGTGCGGCTGCCGAGCAGCACGGTGACGCTGTTGGCGGAATAAAGGGCCAGAGCCAAATCCGGCCGGCCATCCTGGTTGTAATCCCCCACCGCCGCGGAGATGGGATTCCCGCTTTGGGTATGCAAATAAGCGGGCTTCAAGGTTCCATCGCCCTGATTATAGAGCAAACAAACCTGGTTGCCGCCATAGCTGGGCACCACCACATCCAGCCAGCCGTCCAAATCCAGATCGCTCAACGCCAACTGGTAAGGATTGTTGCTGCCGGCGGCATACGCTATCCGCGGCTGGAAGGTGCCGTCCCCGTTGCCCCGCAACACCGAAACCACATTGTCTATATAACTGATAACTACCAGGTCCGGCTGGCCATCTTGGCCCATGTCGCCTATGGCCACGAAACGCGGGCCGTCACCGACGGCATAATTGGTCGGGGCAAAAAAGGTGCCATCTCCTCGGCCCAGCAGGACGCTTACATTGTCCGCATTCATATTCGCCACCGCCAGGTCGGCATGCCCGTCGCCGTTGAGATCACCCGTGGCCACCCCATACGGCCCGCTGCCCGTGGCATAATTGGAAATTGCGCCGAACCCGCCGGTGCCGGTGGCCAATCGCACGCTGATGTTGCCGGAACCGGAATTGGCCGTCACCAGGTCGCCAAATCCATCGTGGTTGAAATCGGCCGAGGCGATGCCATAGGGATTGTTGCCGGTGGCATAGTTGGTGGCGCTGCCAAAAGTTCCATCGCCGTTGCCCAGCAGGACACTAAGATTGCCCCCATAATGATTGGCCACGGCCAAGTCCAGGTTGGTGTCATTGTTGAAATGACCCGCCGCCAGGGCGATTGGGCCATCGCCCGCGCCCGGGACGGATGCGGCTTGAAAAGTGCCGTCGCCGTTGCCCAGCAGCACGTGGAGATTGTCGCTGACCAGGTTGGCGGTTACCAGGTCGAGGTTGGTGTCCGCGTTGAAATGCCCCGCCAAAATAAATTGCGGGTTGGTCCCAACCGCGACGGAGCCGGCGGCCACAAAAGTCCCGTCCGGCGCCGCGTTCATGGGGGAATGACTTAGGGAAGTCGCCCGCCACAGGGAGTCATTGGAGCGCGTTTCCGCGACGAAACCGTTCACGCCCGCAATGGTAAAGGTCCGCACATAAGGCGCCGCGAGGTTGTTGCCCGCGGGATCCTGCAAATTGGTGCGGACCGTGAAGGTATAGCTGCCCGGCTGCAGGGGGCCGTCGGCGATGGTAAAATTGGCGGTCAAGCCGCTGGTGTAGCCATCGCCAGTCACCAGATAGTAATCGCCATTGGCGTGGCGCAGCTCATAGCTGGCGCTGGCGGTTACTGTCGTGGCCACCAAATCCTCCGAGAATCCCATGGTAAAAGTGTCCACCAGGTCGTTCGTGATTGTGCCTTCCGCGGGCAAGGTCACGCTGGTGATCAGCGGCGGGGCGCCATCATTGATCACCACGTTTAACAGGTATTGGGCCCGAATGCCCCGGTTGGTGCTTTGCACCCGCAGGAAATGCACCGCGTCCCCGATCACCGTATAGTTCAGCGCGCCGGTGGTGTTGGTGTCGAGCGCGGTGCTGTTGCCGGCGGCTTCGACGGTCAACACAACCTCGTTCGTGGCCAGGGAAGCGCCATCCGGCAAGGCCAGCGTCGCGCTGATGGTGTTGCCAACGTTCAGCGTCCGCAGCCGGAAATAATCGCCGGCGGAATCCTCGGCAGGCAGCGCGCCAGCCACCCGCCCCTGGAAGCTGTTGGCGGCAATGGCCAGGGCCAACTGGTTGGCGGCGCCCTGGCTGTCGTTGGCCTCGGTTTCCAACTGCGGGCCGCGCGACTGGTCAATCCGCAGCCGGTAGCGCCCGGCCCAGCCGGTGTGATAAACCTTCAAATAATAGGTGCCGGGCGCGGTGATGGCGTAGTTTTGAATGGTGTAAGCGGCCGCGCTCGTGTTGGCGCCTGCCAGGGTCGTGTTGGCGCTGTTTTGCAAATACAGGTAGAGGTAATTGACCGTCCCGCTGTTCTCGATCTCCACCCGCACGGTGACCCGGTCGCCAGCTTCGGCGCTGAAACGCCAGTAATCCACATCGCTGGTGCTCGAAAAGGTGCCGATGCCGTAGGCGGTCCAAAAGCCGCTGCCGGCGGGGGTTTCCGTCATCGGCAGCAGCGTGGCCACATTGGGGCCGTCGTTGGCGGTGTTTTCCACCGTTCCCGCCGGGGGATTAATCAGGGTGAACTCGCGCAGGAACACGGTCACCGAGTTGGAGTTGACATCCAGCAGTGTGGTCAGCGTGTCGAACTGGTAATGGCCCGGCTGCAAGGGCGATTCAACCGGCGTCAAAACAACCTGTCGCCCGGCCGTAAAGGCAGGAGTGAGCGCCAGCAACACGTCGTCGCCATCCCCCAATAGCCCATTGGGGCCGGCTTCGCGCAGGCGATAATTGGCGGCGTTCGTTGCCGAATTAAACAGCAGGTCGCGGCTGGCGGTGAGGGTGAATTTGTCAATGGCCAGCACATTGGTCGAGAGGTGGGAGGGAAGGGTGCTGGCTTGGATATACGCCGGCGGGTCTTCCGCGCTCGGACGCACACTCACATTGTCAATGCCCCATGATTCGTCGGTGAGCGCCTGCAGGCCTTGCCCGGAGAAAGCGATGGGCGCGGAGTTGGAGAGCGCCGTAAACCGCGCCTCGAGGTTGCGGTAAATGGAATCGTTCCAGCCATAAAATCCGAACATACCCACCAAGTCCGGCGGGCTGGGATAAGTCTGGTTTCCCCCAAAAGTATGGTGAAAGACTTGTGTGCCCTGAATGCTGATATTGAAGTAGTCCGGCCCGTTGGGGGTGGGGCTTCCATCCCAGGAGTCTATGGCATAAAAGTCGAAGCTTAGGGTGTAACGGCTGCCGGGAGTCAAGTTGGTGACCGTCAACGTCTGGGCGCTGTTGCCAAAACGTCCGGTAAATCGGGTGAAGGGATTGGGGTGCGTGTTGTCGGTGATCGCCGAGGACCATTCCAAGCCAATGCCGCTTTCAAAGTCGGTGAAATAAGGGACGGCCCCGGCAATAGCGGCGGTCTTGCACATACCCGCCGCTCCCGCATAATGAATGGCTTCGACCTCCGCGGAGGTTAGGGCGCGGTTGAAAACGCTGACTTCATCCAACTGGCCTCTAAAGTGGCGCCCCCCTCCTCCCCACTTGCCAAGGCGCAGAAATTGCGTTCCGTCGTAGGTGATGGGATTCGCGGATGCTACCGAGCCGGCCAACACCCCGTTGGTGTAAACCCGGTGGACCCGGTTGGAATCAACCGTAACCGCCAAATGCTGCCAGGTGTCGGCCGCAAGGTTGAATTGAATAGCTCCAATATTGGCCGCGCCATACGCGAACAGAAGACCGGTATTTTGATATTGAATGACCCATCCACGAGAGTCCGTATGGTTGTTGTCAATAATGTCCGCGTAGGTCATTTGCGAGGCGCTCGGATATACCCACAACGCCAGGCTGAAAGTTTGCAAATTAAACCAATTGCCCAAATCAACTGAATCATTCACCCCGTCAAAGGAAAAGGACTGACCGACTTTGCCGCTCGCAAAGGCCGTGCCATTCTGAAGAATTCCATGGTTGGTTCCGGCGTAATCGTTGGCCGTCGCATCCCCTGTCCACCAGCCAATCAACCCCGCCGGCGCCGGGAGACATTGGCCGGGCCGGCATTTGCCATCGGCGCCCGCCGCGCTGATCGCCTGGATTTCCGTGCCCGCTAGCGCCCGGCGGTAAATTGCCAACTCGTCAATCAATCCTTGAAAAAACTGGCTGACACCTTGCCGACCACCAATCCGGAAATCGTTCGTTCCCGGATGATGGTCTCCAATGGTGCCGGTGGCGTTGGTGGAAAACACGAGCGTCCCATTGGTATAAAACTTGACCTCGTTGCCGTCATAGGTGAACGCCACATGCGTCCACTGGCTCAAGGGGGCTGTCGCCGGACCGCTCATCCATGTCCAGCCGGGCGAGGCATTGGCGAGGGCCACCGCCAGGGTGCCGTCGCTGAACCGGGCAAATTCATACTCGCCCTCCTTGTTGACGATAATGCCGCCGATATTGTTCGCGCCCGAGCCGGGGCCGGTGGGGTAAATCCAGGCCTCCACGCTCAAGCTGACGGTCATCACCAGGCTGGTCGGCGCTCCGATTTGGACGTAGTCATCCACGCCGTCAAAACTGAACGCCCAGCCCACCTTGCCGGCGGCGTAGGTCGCGCCATTCTGCAGGGAACCGTGGTTGGTGGTCGCCAAATCGTTCGCCGTCCCATCCCCGGGCCACCAGCCCGCCAAATCCGCTGGCGGAACCGCGCAGGCACCCGCACTCTCACGAGGAGTCGAGGCGAACAATAAGGCCGCTGACCAGACGGCCAAGCGGGCGAGGATTCGGGTTTTCATATTGCCTTTCTTTTGCCAAGGTTCGAGTCAGCAAGTCTCACAAAGGATAGTTTTCCACGGAAAATTTCGTCATCACGCCCCGCGCCAACCGGGAAGGGAAAAAAGAAATAGAATAAGGTCGCTTGCGCTGCGGCGCGGATTTCTTTGGCTTTCATTAAGGTGCTGCCAGGATTCTGGATAATTTAGGCACAATCGGGTCTGAATTGCGAGTTTTTTTTGAAATAACATCACAATTATCTCCTGGGGACACCCTCGCGCCTCAGGCGATCGCCAAAGCGGCGGCAAGGGCGGTGGCCAATGCCTGGGAGAATTGGGTCCGCCAAAACGCGGGAATCAGCTTTTCGGCTGGTCCTTGCGCGGGAAGAGTGGCGACGGATCACCCACCCGGTGACCGGCCGGCAGGCCGCCCCAAGCCCCCTCACTCAACAGCGGCGGCACTGGGCCCAAGTTTAGCTGAGCGAAAATTTTCTCCGCTGTCCCCGGCAGAAATGGAGCGATAAGGATGCCCAGCACCCGGCAGACCTCGACCAGATTGTATAAAACTTGGTCCAGGCGCAGGGCTTGGGCGGGATCCTTGGCCAGTTTGAACGGCGCGGTTTGGTCAATGTATTGGTTGGCCCGGTTGACCAACGACCAGATGGTGACCAACGCCTCCTGCAATTCGTTCTGCCGCAGCAAAACGGTGACTTTTGCCAGAACCGCCGCCGCCTCGGGCGCCAGTTCGGCGTGCGGCGCGGGCACGATGCCTTGCCGGTATTTCCTGATCATGCTCAACGAGCGGTTAAGCAGGTTGCCCAGGCCGTTGGCCAGCTCGGCATGATAGCGGCTCGAAAAACCGGCGTCGGTCCAGTTACCGTCCGGCCCGATGGCCAATTCGCGCACGACGTAGAAGCGAAAGGCGTCGAGCCCCCATTCATCAATCACGGCGACCGGGTCCACGATGTTGCCGGTGCTTTTGCTGATCTTGGCGTTGTCTTTCTGCCACCAGCCATGCACCAGAATCTGCCCGGGCAGCGGCAAGCCCATCGCCTTGAGCATGATCGGCCAATAAACAGCGTGGAACTTGATGATGTCCTTCCCAATGACATGAATGTCCGCCGGCCACAGCTCGGGGCCGGTCGGTGGATTGGGCAGTCCCAGGGTCTTGACCACCAGCGGATCGCCCAGCGCCCCCGGCAGGCTGGCGTAATTTGACAGCGCGTCGAACCAGACATAATTGACATAGCGCGGATCGAAAGGCAGCGGAATGCCCCAGCTCAGGCGGGCCGCCGGGCGGGAAATGCAAAGGTCTTCCAGGGTGTTGTGTTTCAGAAAGCCGAGCACCTCGTTCCGCCGGTAATCCGGCGCGACAAACCCGGGATTGGCCTCGATATGCTCGATCAGCCATTGCTGGTGACGCCCCAGCCGGAAGTAATAGTTGTCTTCCGTCAGCTCGATGACTTCGCCCCACGAAGGATCGAAGGTTCCGTCCGCGCGCCGGTCTTTTTCGGTGAGAAAAGTCTCCTCCTTGACCGAGTAAAAGCCCCGGTATTCCTTTTGATAAAAATCGCCTTGCGCGTGCAGGCGGCTGAGCACGGTCTGCACCCACTGCTTGTGGCGCGGCTGGGTCGTGCGGATGAACTCGTTGTGGGAAAGACCGAGCTTGCTGACGAAGTTTTGCCAATCCCGCGCCAGCTCGTCGCAGTAAGCCTGCGGCGTTTTCCCCATCGCCTGCGCGGCCTGCTGCACCTTTTGGCCGTGCTCGTCCAGCCCCGTCAGGTAAAACACTTCTTCGCCCAGCGCCCGGTGGGCGCGGGCGATGACATCGGTGATGACTTTCTCATAGGCATGGCCCAGGTGGGGCTGCCCGTTCACGTAGTCAATCGCGGTCGTGATGTAAAACTGTTTGCTCATGCAACCGCCGGCCATTCTTCACACCGGCGCGGCGAAGTCAAACTTTGCGCTTTGAAGCGCCGGCGGCGGATGATAGGTTCGACGGCCTTTTGGGGACAGGTTATGGATTATAAAAACACGCTGAATCTGCCGCGGACGGAATTCGCAATGAAGGCCGACCTGGTGGCGCGCGAACCGCGGCGCGCGGCCGACTGGGAAGCCGCCCGGCTGTATGAGCGCATCATGGAGGCGCGCTCGGGCGGGCCGCGCTTCGTGCTGCACGACGGCCCCCCCTTCGCCAACGGCGACGTGCATATCGGCACCGCGCTGAATAAAATCCTCAAGGACATCATCATCCGCTACAAGACCTTGCGCGGCTTCCGGGCGCCCTACGTGCCCGGCTGGGATTGCCACGGGCTGCCGATCGAGTTCAAGGTCCAGCAGGAGCTGCGCCAGGCCGGCAATACCACCGCCGACCCGGCGGAAATCCGCCGCCATTGCGAGGCTTATGCGCGGCGCTTCATTGAGTTGCAGCGCCAGCAATTCAAGCGTCTGGGCGTGCTGGGCGCCTGGGACAAGCCCTATCTCACCCTCGACAAGCAATACGAGGGGGACGAGCTGCGGCTGTTTGCGGACCTGGTGGAAAAGGGGTTTGTCTATCGCGGCAAAAAGCCGGTCTATTGGAGCATTCCCTGCCGCACGGCGCTGGCGGAGGCGGAAGTGGAATACGCCGACCACCTGAGCCCGAGCATCTACGTGCGGTTTCCGATCGTGGACCGTCCCAACACCTACCTGCTGATCTGGACCACCACCCCGTGGACCCTGCCGGCGAACCTGGCGGTGGCTTACAATTCGACCTTCAGCTACACGCTGGTGCAGGTGGAGGATGCGGCCTATGTGGTCTCCACGATGCTGCTGAACACCATCGCCGAGAAATGCGGCTGGCAGGACTTTGAAATCATCCGCAGCCTCGACGGCGGCCATCTGCGGGAAGTCGATTACCACCACCCGTTCTGCGACCGCACCGGCAAGTTATACGCGGGGGATGAATTTGTGGACGACCAAACCGGCACCGGCTTTGTGCATATTGCGCCCGGCCACGGACTCGAGGACTACGGCTTGGGACAGCGGGTTGGCCTGCCGACGTATTCGCCGGTGAACGACGATGGCTGCTTTGCCCTCACCGCCGACCTGCCCAAGGAACAGCAGATGCCGGCGGAGATGCTCGGCAAATCCATCCTCGAAAAGCACGGCAAGAGCGACGCCAACGAAGCCGTGCTGCACGAGCTGCGGGTGCGCCAGGCCCTCGTTCACCTGGAAAATTACCATCATAGCTACCCGCACTGCTGGCGCAGCAAAACCCCGGTCATTTTCCGCGCCATGGACCAATGGTTCATCCGGGTGGACCACGACGGTTTTCGCCAGCGGGCGCTCGCCGAGATTGACCGGGTAAAATGGGTGCCGGAATGGGGCGTCAACCGCATCAAAGGCGCGGTGGAATCCCGGCCGGACTGGTGCATCTCGCGCCAGCGTTCCTGGGGCGTGCCCATCCCGGCCTTTTACGATGCCGAAGGCCGGCCGATCCTGGACGCCCGCATCGTGCGCGCCGCCGCCCGCCTGGTCGAAAAGGAGGGCAGCAATGCCTGGTTTGAAAACGACGCCGCCAAACTTTGGGAATTGCTCCGCCCCGCCGATTGGCAGGGGCCGGACGCGGTTGCCAAATCGAACGACACACTCGATGTCTGGATTGATTCCGGCTCCTCCTCGCGCTCGGTGCTGATGCGGCGGGCGGAACTGCGCGCGGCCGCCGGCGATCCCGCCGCGCCGGAATCCTGGCAGGCCGATGTCTATCTGGAAGGCTCCGACCAGCATCGCGGCTGGTTTCAATCCTCCCTGCTGCTTTCCCTCGCCGGCAATGGGGCCGCCCCCTTCAAAACCGTGTTGACCCACGGATTCATGGTGGACGCCGACCGCGAAAAAATCAGCAAGAGCAAGCAAGGCCAGGGCGCCTACCTCAAGCCGCAGACCGCCGAGCAATACATCAAGGACCACGGGGCGGATGTGGTCCGGCTTTGGGTGGCTTCCCAGGACTACCGCAATGACATTGTGGTTAGCGACGAGCGCATCCGCAAAGTCAGCGAAACGTATCGCCTGATCCGCAACGCCCTGCGCTACCAGTTGTCCAACCTTTACGACTTCGATCCGGCACGCCACACGGTGCCCGATGCGCAGTTGACCGGCCTTGACCGTTGGATATTGGACGAATTCGCCCAGTTGGAAACGGAAGTCGCCCGCGCCTACGACGCCTACGAATTTCACGCCGTCTATCAGCGCCTGAGCCAGTTTGCCGCCGTGCAATTGTCCGCCATCTACCATGATGTGGTCAAAGACCGGCTTTATACCGACCCGGCCAATTCCCCGCGCCGGCGCTCGACGCAAACGGCCTTGCATCGCCTGGTGACCGGCTTGTGCCAGATGTTGTCGCCGGTCCTGGCTTTCACGGCCGACGAGGCCTGGGAACAAGTGCCCGGTCATGCCGCCGAATCAGTTCACCTGAGCGCTTGGCCAACCCGCGGCCTCGCCTTGAATGACAGCGAACGCACTCTTTGGCGGCGATTGTTTCTCCTTCGCCATCAAGCGCTTGAGCAACTCGAGAAAGCACGGCAGGCCAAGACCATCGGCAAAGCCCTCGAAGCCAGGGTTGTCCTGCGACTCTTTGGGGAAGACTTCCGGCTGGCGGGCGACCACCTTGCCGACCTGCGCGAACTTTTCAATGTTTCCCAATTAGTCGTTGAAGAAGGCGAAAACCCGGCGGTGACGGTGGACAAAGCCGCCGGCCAAAAATGCGAGCGCTGCTGGCACTGGGAGACGGACGTGGGCGCCAACGCCGATCACCCCACCCTCTGCGCGCGGTGCGTGACCGCCGTCAAGGAAAACCTGGCTTGACGAATTGAGCGCGGCACAAGGAAGGTCATGAACGCGGAGCCTGCCTACCGGGAAGCCCTTCGGCAATACATCCGGCAGGAAGCCCGGCCGGTGGACAAGTTCAGCCACCAACCCCGTCTTTACCACCTGGCGTGCCAAGTGGGCGCCGGTTTGGGCTACGATGACGATGTGCTGTTTGCCGCCGCCTGGCTGCACGACCTTGGCGTTTTCGTTGGTCATCGCCCCGAGGAGCCGCAAGCCCTCGCCGGCTGGGACCATGTCGCCTACGCCGTTGAACACGCGCCCGCTCTCCTGCAACAATTCGGTTTTCCTCCCGCCAAAATCCCCGCCGTTTTGGCCGCCATCCAATCGCACATGCCGCAAAACACCCCGCTCAATCCCGAAGGCGAAATACTGCGCGACGCCGACATTCTGGAACAACTTGGCGCGGTGGGGGTTGTCAGGATGCTGGCCAAGGTGGGCCGCGACACCCGGTATCCCACTTGCGCGGCGGCGATCGCCGTGTTAAGGAAAAATCTCGAAACCTTGCCGGGCCAGATCCGGTTGCCGTCGGCGCGGCGATTGGCTCAGGCCCGAATCCAATTGCTGCGCGATTTTCTGGCCGCCGCCGATGCCGAAGCGGACGGCCAGCCGCTATGAGTTGATCCAGATCCGCCTTCGGCTTGTGCGCCAAGTCCGCTTGCCGCCGCCCCTGCCGGAAGCGCCTTCGTGATAAACGGGGAGGTCGCCGGCGAGCCAGGCGCCCGCCGGGTCATAACCAATGTAAACCCTGTTAAAACAAACTCTTATATGAATAAATGGCGGCCTTTCGCCGCCAAAGGCAGCGTTTTTTCACAACAATAAGAATATATTATAACACAATCAAATATATTGTTGGAAGGTAAAAGCGAAGCGAAAAATACATTTTATTTGGAATTTTTCGGCATCAAAGAAGATAAAAATACCTTATTTATCTCCAAGTCAAGCAAAATTCGCCTTTTTTGGGCCTTGGAAATGCCGGAAAAAGGAATAATTAGAATAACAAATCCACAAAACATGTCGAAAACATGCCAAAAAAGGTTAAGCGCGGTGAAGTTCGATGTGCAAAACTTATGGCGTGATCAACGTGTCGTTGGTTGCACGGTGGCGGGTCGCCCCATGGGGCGGCGGCGGTTTGAACCATAACAGGAAGCGACAATGGAATTTCAGCGGACGATCAAATACGAGGCGGATCGGGTGAAGGGATTTGGCCGCGAGGTCATGAACGTGCCCGGTTGCGAGCAACTCGAGAGCTGCATCCAATGCGGCACTTGTTCCGGGGTTTGCCCGCTCAGCATTTACATGGATTACTCGCCGCGCCAGGTGATGGCGCTGACGCGCGCGGACTTCAAGAACGAGGTGCTGCGCAGCCACACGATTTGGCTGTGCGCCTCCTGTTATGATTGCACGGTCGAATGCCCGCGCCAGATTCGCATCACGGACATCATGTATGAGCTGAAGCAGCGGGCGATTCACGAGGGGATTTTCCCCAAGGGGTTCACCATCCCGAACCTTGCCAAGTCTTTTTACGAAATGGTCCACAAAAACGGACGCATCACCGAAAGTCTGCTCGTTTCGCAAATGTTGTTGAAGACAGGCTTGACCAAAGCGGTGAAAAACGGCTTGGGCATGTGGAAGCTGGGCTTGGGCCTTTTGCGCACCGGGCGCTTTTCCCTGAAGCCCGAAAAGATCAAACGCCAGGAGGAATTGACCAAGATGCTCGAGATCGCCGACCAGGTGAACATTGACCAACTGCAGGGGAAAACCAAGCCCGCCAAGAAAGCCCACTGACCATGAAATACTCCTATTTTCCCGGATGTTCGTTGAAAGGCACCGGCAAGGCTTATGAAGAGTCCCTGCTGCCCGTGTTCGCGGCTTTGAACATCGAGGTCGAGGAACTCAATGACTGGAACTGCTGCGGCGCCACCGCGTACATGGCGGTGGACGAGGTGAAGGCCTGCGTGCTGGCCTCGCGCAACCTGGCCATCGCCGAAAAGGTGGGACACCAGGAACTAATGGCCCCGTGCAGCGCATGTTACCTGGTGCTGAACAAAACCAAGCATTACCTTCACGAGACTCCCTCGGTCAACAAGGTCGTCCAGACCGCCTTGGCCAGCGCCAACCTTTCCTACAGTGGCAATGTGCCGGTTCGGCACCCGCTCGACATCCTGGTTCACAGCGTCGGCTTGGACCGCATTAAAAAAGCGGTCAAACGCCCGCTCAAAGGGCTGAAAGTGGCGCCCTATTATGGCTGCCAGATCGTGCGGCCTTACTCCACTTTCGACACGGCGGAGAATCCCACCAGCATGGACCGGCTGCTCGAGGCTCTGGGAGCCACCGTGGTGCGATATCCGCTCAAAACCCGCTGCTGCGGCGCTTCCTTAACGGGCACCTTGCCGGAGCCGGGCTTGCTCTGCTCCTACATCCTGCTCAAGGAGGCTTTGAAGCGGGGCGCGGACGTGATTTCGACCGTCTGCCCGCTGTGCCAGTTCAACCTGGACGGGTATCACGACAAGATCGCCTCCCGGTTTGAACCGGTGGAAATTCCCACTCTTTATTTCACCCAACTGATGGGCTTGGCGTTTGGCATCCCCGCCGAAAAGCTGGGATTGGACAAATGCCTGGTGCCGATGAAGCCCTTGCCCGAGCTGCCGGCCAAAGCCGCGCCCGCCAAGGCCGCCTAGCCCATAACCACCCTTTCAACCAGCAAGGACAGCCATGGAAAACAAGACCAACGGTAACCAAAAGAAGGAACAGCCGCGCATCGGCTTCTACGTCTGCCACTGCGGCCACAATATCGCCAGCATGGTGGACTGCGTCGAGGTGGCCAAATACGTCGAAAAACTGCCCGGCGTGGCGCTCTCGCGGGATTACAAATACATGTGCTCGGACCCGGGCCAGGAATTGATCGCCCAGGACATCAAGGAGCACAAGCTCGACCGCATCGTGGTGGCCTCCTGTTCGCCGCTGCTGCACGAGCATACTTTCCGCAACGCGACGGAGAAGGGCGGCCTCAACCCGTTTTATTTTCACATGGTCAACATCCGCGAGCACAACTCCTGGGTGCATACCGACCGCAAGGAGGCGACCGAGAAGGCCAAATCCCTGGCGCACGCGGCCATTCACCGCGTCAGGCACCACAAGCCGCTGGAAACCAAGCGCGTTTCGATTGATCAGAACGTGCTGGTGGTCGGCGGCGGCATCGCCGGCATCCATGCGGCCATGACCCTGGCCAACGCCGGCAAGAAGGTCTATCTGGTCGAGCGCGAGCCCACCATCGGCGGGCACATGGCCAAGTTCGACAAGACCTTCCCGACCCTCGACTGCGCCGCCTGCATCCTGACCCCAAAGATGTCCGAGGTGGGCGCGCATCCGAACATCACCCTGATGACCTATTCGGAGGTTGTCAAATTCGACGGCTACGTGGGCAACTACAACGTCACCATCAAGCACAAGCCGCGTTACATTATTGACGACCTCTGCATCGGCTGCCAGGACTGCATCCCCGGCTGCGTCTATAAGGAGCCCAAGTTCCTGGACGACTTCAACGAGGGCCTCGGCAAGCGCAAGCCGATTTACATCCCCTTTCCCCAGGCGACCCCGCAACTGGTGGTGATTGACCCGGACACCTGCCTGCAGCTCAAGACCGGCAAGTGCAAGCAGACTTGCGTCGAGGCCTGCGGCGACAAAAAGGCCATTGACTTCACCCAGAAGGAAACTTTCACGGAAATCAAGGTCGGCACCGTCATCGTCGCCACCGGCTTTCAGACTTTTGACGCCGCTAAAATTCCGCAATACGGCTACGGCATCCACAAAAACGTCTATACCTCGCTCGAAATCGAGCGCCTGGTCAACGCTTCCGGGCCGACCGGCGGGCATGTGGTGATGCGCGACGGACGCACGCCGCGCTCGATTGGCATCATCCATTGCGTCGGCTCCCGCGACGAGCGCCACAACCGCTGGTGCTCGCGCGTCTGCTGCATGTATTCGCTCAAACTGGCCCATCTGCTCAAGGAGCACACTGGCGCCGAGATTTACAACTTCTACATTGACATGCGAACCGGGGGCAAAAACTACGACGAATTTTACGGGAAGCTCCTTGATGAAGGCGTGCAGTTCATCCGCGGGCGCGTCGGCGAAGTCACCGACTGGGCCTTCACGCCGGAGGAGGAGGGCTACCTGATCATCCGCGTCGAAGACACCCTGGCCGGCTATGTCCGCCGCATCCCGGTGGACATGGTGGTGTTGTCGGTGGGCCTGCAGCCGCAGGACGACGCCCAGGCCGTGCGCCGCCTCTTCAACATGAGCTGCGGCGGCGAAGGTTTCTTCCTCGAACGCCACCCCAAGCTCGCCCCGGTGAACACCTTCACCGACGGCATCTACCTGGCGGGCTGCTGTCAGGGGCCCAAAGACATTCCCGATTCGGTCGCCCAAGCCGGCGCCGCCGCCGCCGAGGCGATGGTGCTGATTGACAAAGGCTACATCGAGCAGGAACCGAACACGGCCTACATCCTCGACGAGGAATGCTCGGGCTGCAAATCGTGCGTGCCGCTTTGCCCTTACACCGCCATCACCTACGATGATGCCCGCAAGAAGGCGATCATCAACGAGGCCCTCTGCAAGGGCTGCGGCACCTGTGTCGGCGCCTGCCCGTCGGGCTCGATCGTGCAAAATCTATTCGAGGACGAGGAAGTCTTCAGCGAAATCGAAGGAGTACTGGCTTATGAGTGAGCAAAAATGGACGCCGCGCATCGTGGCGTTTTTCTGCAACTGGTGCACCTACACCGCCGCGGACCTGGCCGGCGTCTCCCGCATGAAATACGCCGCCAACATCCGCGTCATCCGCCTGATGTGCAGCGGCCGCGTGGACCCGCAGTTCATTTTGGATGCCTTTGCCAAAGGAGCGGACGCCGTGCTGATCGGCGGCTGCCACCCCAATGACTGTCACTACGTCGAAGGCAATTACAAGATGCTCCGCCGTTTTCGCCTGCTGAAGCGGATGTTGTCAGACATGGGCATCGAGGAGGATCGCTTCCGTCTCGAGTGGATTTCCGCCGCCGAAGGCGAAAAAGTGAAGACCGTCGTGAACGACATGGTGGCCAAAGTCACCGCGCTGGGGCCGCTGCGGCTCCATAAGAAATTTGAGGAATGGGATAAGGAAATGAGCGAACTCGAACATCACATTCAGACCCAGTCCGCCCCGGCGGAGAAGGAGGTGGCGCATGTCTAAACCCAAGGTGGCTTTTTATTGGTGCGCGTCTTGCGGCGGCTGCGAGGAAACCGTCGTGGACCTCGCCGAGGACATTCTCGGCGTGGTCGAAAAAGTGGACATTGTTCTTTGGCCGGTGGCGATGGATTTTAAATACCAGGACATCCACGCCATGACGGACAAGTCCATTGTGGCCACGTTTCTGAACGGCGCGATTCGTTCGACCGAACAGGAGGAAATGGCCCGGCTGCTGCGCCGCAAAAGCCAGTTCCTGATCGCTTATGGAAGTTGCGCCCACACTGGCGGCATCCCCGGCTTGGCCAACCAGTTTTCCCGCGAGCACATTCTCAAGTTTAACTACGAGGACGCCCCCTCTTTGGGCAATGGCCAAAAAGTCCGCCCAGCCAGGCAGTTTGAAGAACAGGGGCGCCAGGTGCATTTGCCCGAGCTGCATAACGTGGTTCGTTCCCTGGATCAGGTGGTCGAGGTGGACTATTACGTGCCGGGCTGCCCGCCCACGCCGAACATCACCAAGGCCGCGGTGACCGCCCTCCTGGAAGGCAAGCTGCCGCCCAAAGGCGCCGTCATCGCGCCCGACATCGCCCTCTGCAGCGAGTGCTCGCGCCGCGACACCAAGCCCTTGGATGTGGCTTTCACCGACATCAAGCGCCCCCACCAGAAACTATTGGACCAAGGAACCTGTTTCCTCGCCCAGGGAGTCGTGTGCATGGGGCCGGCCACCCGTTCGGGCTGTGGTTCCCAGTGCCCCGGCGGCAACATGCCTTGCACCGGCTGCTTTGGCCCCACCTCGCGCGTGCGCGACCAAGGCGCCAAAATCCTCTCCTCGCTCTGCTCGAATATCGGGCCGAAGGAGGAAGACGAAATTGACCAGGTGCTCAGCGGCATTCCTGATCCGGTGGGGACCTTCTACCGCTATGGTTTGGCCAAGAGTACACTGCGCCGCAAGGTCAACCTGTAATCTTCATGCGTCAGGCAGGACAAATAACGAGCGATGGATTTTCGCTGGAATTGAGCGGCGGGGTGAGAACTGTAACGCAGACTTCCAGTCTGCTGTGTCGCCGACTTCCAGTCGGCGGGACGCGCGATAAACGAGGGCGTCGAATTGTCACGCCAGCTCGGCGGATTGGAAATCCGCGATACAGCAGGTTGGAAACCTGCGGCACGCCTGGCGGGCGTCCGAATTCTCCCGTCGCCGGCGAACGTGGCTCCCTCTCCCTTAGGGAGAGGGTTGCCTGCCTGCCGCGCCTGCGGCGCAGGCAGGGGTTGAGGGGGAACAGCGCCTCCGAAAATCCCAACGCCGCCGACCTGGCCC
>Ga0073932_1001326_pt1 | contig 47743 bp, 36 predicted proteins | sample DewCreD2012metaG_FD_76967 | JGI IMG/M metagenome (GOLD analysis project Ga0073932, IMG submission 76967) | Hot spring sediment bacterial and archeal communities from British Columbia, Canada, to study Microbial Dark Matter (Phase II) - Dewar... ...
CTGACCCACCGGGCAGTCTCTCAACTCGAAGAGGTGGACGGCGAATTGGCGCAGGCAGAAGCCACCCTGTCATCTACAAAAGCGGAACTCGAACGCGCCCTGCGCATTTTGGATGCGGCGCAGGCGGCGCTGGAAAAACTTGCCGCGCAAACTGCCAGCGCCGATAGCCTGCTCGATGGCATCCAGTCTTCGCTGGACGATCAGCTTCTCCCAGAACTGCGGACGACCCGCGAACGCCTCGCCGCCGCCCGCGCCGCGCTCGAGAGCCTGCGTGCCCTCCTCCAGAGCGTCGGTTCGCTGCCCTTCCTCGACTTGAAGTTTCCCGATCAAATCCTCACCGACCTGATTGCCTCCACCGAAACGCTCGATGCGCAAATTGCCGGCGCCGAAGATCTGGCAAAACGCGCCTCGACCTTCGTGAGCGACACCTCGTACCTGCTGGGCGGCGACCTGACGGAGACGCGGGATAACCTGCAGAATTTTCTTTCGGTGGTGGAAGCGTATCAGGGAAAGGTGACGGGTTGGCGAGAACAGATTGGGGATTTGAGGGATGCGCTTCCCGCTTGGATGGACCGCGCCTCGATCATTCTGTCCCTCTTTCTGTTCTGGTTCGGTCTTTCTCAGTTCAGCCTGCTTCTGCATGGACGCCTGCTGCTGCGCGGAGGAAATCCGCTGGAGGCGTGGCGGGCGTAACTGGTTCCGGGGAGGGGAATGCCGTTTTGGGGGAACAGGCTGAGGGGCGGAAAGAAGCGTCCGTTGTCACGCTTTTTGGCGGCGGCGTTGTTTGTGTTCGTACATCGCCTTGTCTGCCTGGGCGAGCAGTTCTTCCATGGTGATGGTGGATTCGGGCGGCACACGGATGACGCCCAGGCTGAAGGTGATGAGCGCCTGCCCCGCCTGGCGGTTGTAGGCATCCACGTTTTGCTGAAGGCGTTGGCGCATGGCTTCAACGTCGCTTTCGGTGGCGTCTGCCATGAGGACGACGAATTCGTCGCCGCCCAATCGCCCGAGGACATCGGATTCGCGGAAGGTGTCGGTGAGAATGCGGGCGAAGCGCAGGATGAGGGCGTCGCCGGCGGCGTGACCGAGGGTGTCGTTGAGGTGTTTGAGGCTGTCCAGGTCTATGTAAAGCAGGCAGAGGGAGCAGCCGGCGCGGCGGGCGAATTTCATCAGCCCGGTGGCGAGGACCATGAAACCGCGGCGGTTGTTGAGCCCGGTCAACCCATCGGTGAGGGAAAGGCTGCGCAGGCGTTCGTTGGCGGCTTCGAGTTCGGTGACTTTTTCGTAGAGTTTGTTGGCAAGCACCTGAAGGTGCTCGCGCTGAAGCTGCCCGGTTTGGGGCAAACGGGCGGGCGCGGCGGGGTGCTTGAGGGCGTCGTTGACGACGCGCAGGATTTCGTGCGGCTCGCTGGGTTTGCGAAGGATGTGACGGATGCCGCTCGCCCGCGCTAGTTTGTGGATTTCGGTGTCGTCGTAATTGGCGGTGTGGAAGACCACCGGCACCTTCATGAGCAGGGGTTCGGCGCGCAGACGGCGCGTGAGGGTGAAGCCGTCCATGTTAGGCATGATGATATCGGTGATGACCAGATCGGGGAGTTGGTCGCGGGCGATTTCGAGCGCCTCGGCTCCGTTGTTGGCTTCGATGATGCGATGTCCAAAGTTCCCCAGCAAGGCGACATACATGTTACGGTCTGTTGCGTTGGTGTCTACGACGAGTATGGTTGCCATTCGATGACATCCCTTGATGAGAGTTGTGTGTTCCCCGGCAGGGAGGTTCAGCAAAAATCATAGCACAGTTGCCCGGCAAAGCCGGATGGGGAACATCCCCCCTTTCAAATTTATCAGGAATTTGTGGTTCTACCGTTTTTAACGGGAAAGCCCAAAACCCTTAGCCACGGATTTCAGGAATTCACACGGATTGTCTAAAAATTCGTAACTACTCAGACCGACTGGGTGAGCGGGGCTGCCCTAAAGGGTGCTTCGCGAAAGCCACCTGCTCAGTTTATGGAAGTCCTTCGGACTGGCGCAACGAGTCGGTTTCAACCGACTTTTATGCGCTGAGGCAGGACTTTAGTCCGCCGAAACAGGGCAGAACGATATGGCTGAGCAGTTACAAAAATTCGTGAAAATCCGTGTAAATTCGTGGCATAAAATCTTACTCATGAGGCGTGATCCCGTCAGAAACGGGAGAGCCGAATTTGTTTACGCAAATTTTCGAGTTATTCGCCGAAAGAGAATTGATGGAGCAGTTCCCAGCGTTCCTCGGCGGTTTGCACGGTCCATTCGAAGCGGTTGACGGTGAATGTAATCGGGTCACGGGCGCCAAAGGTGGGATCTTTGATGCGCGTGGAGTGGTTTTCGGGGAGTTCGACGATTTTGATGTGAGGGAGCCAGTTCTGCGATTGATAAGGATAGCTTTCACACCCCATTTCAGCGGCGAGGTTACTGATGTCGTTATACATCTTTTCGAGTTCGGCGCTTCTTTCTGCTAACAGCCACAACCTGCCCTGCTGGTTGTTGACATTCATGCGGGCGATGTTGTTCACTGTAATTTGGAAGGGTTTCATCTGGCGGGCGTATTCCGCAAGGCGCTTTTTGACGGCGTCGAAATCTTCCACGTTGCGGATCGCCTGCACAGTCAGATGCAGGTCAATGATGGGCGCGCCGTCGGTGATTTTGGCGGTCTCTTCCGAAAGTTTGAACAGGCGGGAGTATGCCTCACTTTCGGGACGGAGGATGATGAAGGTGGCTTTGCCGTTTGGGCTGGATGCTTGCATACGTTCTATTTCCTTGAGCCTGTTCTTGTACAAGTTCATGTGCGCCTCAACGTCATTTCTTCCGACGCCATAGTTCCATGCCAGCAGTCCGCGGTGCTGGTCGTTTTGCCACACGGCATGGATTCTTTCTTTCAATTCCGCCAGGCTGTGCTGCAATGAAACGATTTTGAATTCATCGCCGGCGCGTTCCGAGCGGAAAACAAAGAACCCTTCTTTTTTGGGGAAACACGTAAGCAGCAGGTTCGAGAAGCGTTTAAGGTCCTGGTCAATGGCAGAACTGCCGTAGCGGGCGTTTCCTTCGTGCATGTTGAGCATGTCGGTCAGCGCCACGCCTTGAATGGTCTTATTCTCCAAATACCATTTGGCTCCCAATCCATTGAGCGTGCCGGTCAAATATTCCTTGGTGACGACGCTTTCGGCGATGTTCTGGGTGATTTGAACCTGCGTCACGGCTTGCTGTTTCAGTGTAGTGGGCAGGTTTAGCGACTGAATTTTAGCCACAAGATTGGCGTAGGGCATGTTAAACTCATTCCAACTTTGATAGCCGTCGTTGTCCTCGATGCGCCGCGGGATCTCGGAGTGGCTCTCGATGATGGTCTGCCGCAGCACCACAGGGCGGTACTTTTTGCGTTGTTTTTGAAGTTCGTTTTCGGCTTCGGTGTCGGTGGTGCCCACCCCGTAATCCCAGGTGAGCAGAGATTCTGCCTCCTGCCGGTGATACATTTTGGCGAGGATGCTGTTCATTTCACGCGGGGTCTTGGTGGTGGAGACAATGCGGAATTCGTCGCTGCCCGGCGCGCGGCGGACGAAATCGCCCGTATCGAGGCTGAACGCCGACATGAACTTAAACGCCAGTTTGCGCAATTCTGCATCCACCACCAGCGCGCCGTACACTTTATTTGCCTGCCGCAGGTCGTAAATATCCACCCTTGCCATTCCCCGCACCTGGTCGGGAGGAATCAGCCATTTTTCTGCCCGTGTGTTCAAGGCGTGCGTGATCGAATCGTAAAGCGCCAGTCCCTTGGCGTTTTTCAACGCGACAGAAACCAGGCGCTTCAACTCCTGAATTTGGCTTTCGCTGATGGGCAGCGCTTGAAAAAGATTTTCCAGTTCCTTGAAGGATTGCAGGAAAATCTTCAGTTCGTTATCCATGAGCAGATTGCGAAAGTCGTTTGCGCGACAAAATCTCCAGGATCTTCTCGTGCAATTCCTGGCTTTGCCGAATCTCGTGCTGCATACCCTGACGCTGGAAACTATCCAATGCGTCGTTGACGAGCATGAGAGCCGCATCCAGGTTGCTGTCTGCTTCGAAGTACACAGACGCCAGACCGAACTGTCCCCGCGCCAGTTCGTCCACCCGCCCAAACTCTTCGGCGGAGCGGATGCCCTCGCGGAAGTAGTGCTCCGCTTCGGCGTACTTTTTCTGCTTTAACGCGACAAAGCCCAGCCCGTTGAGTGCGTAACTGACATGACGGATCGGGTCTTTCCGCGCCGGGTCCTGCCACGTTTCCAACGCTTTTTGATACCACTCCCGCGCTTTTTCCAGGTTTCCCAGTTCGTATTCGAGGTCGCCGAGACCGTATTGCACGAAGCCGCGGCTGTAAATGCCGTAGTCGTCTTTGGGAAATTCCTCGGTGGTCTGAAGCACGTCCATGAGCAGGGCGCGGGAGCGGTCGAAATTGCCGAGGCGCAGTTCCACGGTCCCGAGCGAACGTTTGGCGGCGGCAATCAGCAGTTTGTCCTCGGTCAGGGTCGTGGCGGAGAGCGCTTCCTCCGCCCAGCGCAGCGCCCGCAGATAGTCGCCCTGGTAGAAGTAAATCCAACTGATGTTGCGGGCAAAGGTGCTGAGGGATTTCCAATCCGAAAGCAGGTCGGCGGCTTTGATGGCGGCGTGGGCGAGGGTCAGGCGGTCATACCAGTAGGCGCGCTGCCACAGCACACTGCCGAACTGAAGACCAATTTGGACCAGCGCGGCGGCGATGTCGCGCGTGCGTTTTGTGAGAGCGCTCGAAGCGGACTTCTTTTGGATGGCTTTATAACACCATTGGGCGGCGCTCAGGATGTTGTTGCGGTCGAGCAGGAGTTTTTCGTAGCCGCGCCACTCTTTGAAGCTGCTCATCTGTGCCACCAGCCGGCTGTAATACTGGGCGGTCCGCCACTCCGCCTGCTGGATGAATTTACGGTTGTTTGCAAACTGCGTGCGGATGAAGCGGCGCGTAAGCGGCAGGATGCTGAAATAGTCGCGGTCCGGTTCGTGTTCAGTGAGCGTGAGTTGCAGCAGGTCGCTGAGGGCGCTTTCGAACTCTTCTTCGTCCTCGATGCCGGAAATTTCTTTGAGCGCCTCCCGCGAGACCGCCTCCGGCTGAAGCGCCAAGATGAACAACAGTTTCTTTTGGTTGCCGTCCTTCAGCAGGTTCCAACTGTGATTGAAGCAATATTGCAGGATGGGGATGCTCGAATCGAGGCTGAGTTTATCCAGCACCTGTGTGACGGAATACCCCAGCACGGCGATTTGCCCCTGCACCCACAACAACGCCAGGGGAAGCCCGCCGGTCAGCTCAATCAACTGCTTGTTTTGTTCGTCGGTCAGGTGGATGTTCTTCTGCTGGGCGTCCCATTTCAGCAGGGCGGTGCTTTCATCCTCCGTCAAGCCCTGCAAGCGGATGATCTGCCCCTCCGCGACGCGCTCGCGCGAGGTGACAATCACTTTGAGGGTGATGGGTGAGCGGCGCAGAAACTCCAGGATGTCATTTTGTTCCTTGCGGGAGAGCGACTCGAAGTTGTCCAGAACGAGAAGCGTGGTGCGGCGGGCAAGCAGGTTGTAGGCGCGGCGGATTTGCTCCGGCAGCGACAGGTTGCCAATGGTGGGATTCCCCAGCGCCGCGCCGATGGTGATGAGGATGTCGGTCAGTGATTTGGCTTCCGGGATGATCGGCTCGACGCCGTGTAGCGTAAGCACGGTTTCCTTCGCCGAAATCCAGATGACCGACTCGAAGAGTTCCTCCTCCACACAGCGGTGGCTGACTTCGATGGCAAGCGCCGATTTTCCCACTCCGCCGATGCCCTCGATGCCGATGATGAACGTGCGGTTATCGGGCTGAAGGGACTGGAGGATGGTCTTGATTTCCTGCTCCCGCCCTACAAAGAAAGGGCGCCGCGGCAGGCTTGCCAGCAGGACACTCTTTTCGCGCTCTTTGCCAGTGGAGGTCAGATGCTCGATTTGCTTGGTATAACGGGCAATCGCCTCCTTTTCCATCGTCACGCTGTTAATGAGATGCAGGGGCTGGTCGGCGCCGTATTTTGCCAGCATTTCTTCGAGCGTGTAGAGATTCTTCTTGTGAAGTTCGATCAGCCGTTCGAGGTGAGTGATTTCTTCCTTGTCCATATCTCACTTGCTCTCTAAATTACAGCGAAAAGTGGGCTGGCGGTGCAGGAGACGCTCTCTGGCGTCGGTTTTTACGCTGTCACAGCCATCCGCTTATTGGGTGGCTTGAATGTCCTTTTTATAGACCTTGGACAGCGCCGCTTCCAACTGCTTGAGCGTGTTCAGCATGGCGTTTTCCGCTTCGGTCAGGTTATGAACGATGATGGGAGGAACCAGCGCGCTTCCCCATTTGGCGTATTGCTCTTTGGAAAGATGATAGTTGCGGGAATACGTCTCCAGCAGAGTCACCAGATGCCGCACCTCTGCCTCATGGTTTTGCCACAGCAATTCGTCAATTTTGGCGGCGGTCAGGTCATTTTTTGCCGCTTCCGCCTGTTCAGGTGGCAGCGGCAGAACCTCCGCCTCTGTTTGAGGAACTTGCGTCTGCGCTGCGTTGGCTTCCGCTTTTCGCCGCTCCCGCCGCTCTTCGAGGATGCGGCGTCCTTCGTCGAACACAAAGTCTATCGCTTTCAAAAGGATGGGGATTTGCACGGCATCTAACATGTTTTCCTCCGTTGCGGATAGTATAGCATAGACATTACCGGGGTACTATCACCTGTCAATTTCGTTAATCGGGGTTTCCTGAGTAACTCACCTTACGCAGAACGTCCCGAAGGTTCTCTGAAAAGAGCCTTATGGAACGATAAAACCTTCGGGACGGTGCTTAACATCAGTGAGTAACTCACCTTACGCGGTGGCGCGAGATTCATCTCGCGTTTTCAAGCGACATGAATGTCGCGCTACGAGAAAACTGCGTAACATCAGTGAGTAAATTTTGCCGCGCTTTTGTAGACGGGCGTATAATTTCAAATGGAAACATCCGCAGGAGGGCGGCATGGAGCAGGATTTTGTGACAGAACGAAGGCTCATGGTGGAGCGTCAACTGCGGGGACGTGGAATCAGCGACCGGCGTGTGTTGGATGCGTTCGAAACCGTGCCGCGCCATCTCTTCGTCCCCGAGGAATACCGCCATTTGGCATACGAAGACGGTCCGCTTCCCATTGGATTCAGCCAGACTATCTCCCAGCCTTTCATCGTTGCCTACATGACTCAACTGCTGGATTTGAGCGGCGATGAACGTGTGCTCGAAGTGGGGACCGGCTCCGGCTATCAGGCGGCGATTCTTTCCGCCCTGACGGCTGAAGTGCACACCATCGAACTCATCCCCGCCCTGGCAGAACGCGCCCGCCAGACCCTCGAGCAAATCGGCGTGACCAACGTTTTCATTCACATTGGCGATGGGTCGCTGGGTTGGGAAGAAGCCGCCCCTTACGATGCCATTCTGGTCACTGCCGCCGGTCCGCGTGTGCCGCCGCCTCTGCTGAAACAACTTGCCGACGGCGGGCGCATGGTGCTGCCTGTCGGTGAGCGCGGCGCTCAGGTGCTGGAGTTGTGGCGGCGGGAGGGAGAGAAGTTTACGCACGAGACCCTGCTCCCTGTGGCGTTTGTCCCCCTGCGGGGCAGGGAGGGGTTGAAGTAACGAAGGCGCAACGCTCCCAACAAAACTGCCGGCAGGGGAAACGGCGGGTTTGCATTTCCAGTTTTTCCAGTTTTATGGAATAATACAGCAGGTTATGTATAAAATCATCATTCCCGATTCGCGGTTGATCGCCCCCTTTAACGAGCCTGCGCGCGATTTGCGCATTCAAAACAATCCCCTCTGGCTGCATCAGAGGAATGTCCTTGCGCCTTACACCACCCGCGAAAAGGAACTCGAACCCAGGGAGCATCTTCCCAACGAGCGGGTGGAAATGCTCGTTTATCGCAACAACCTGTTTTTCGACGAGGAATACATCAAGGCGTTCATTTCCGCCGCGCGCAAGCGGAAACGGGCAGTGCGGGCGGCATTCTCCGCCGAAGACCCGGCCTTCAAGGAACATGCCCTGCCGCTGTCCACCTCCTACACGCTGGCGGGCAATTTGTACTTGGCTGACTTGTGGTATTACCCCCAGGGACCGGTGGCAGACGTGGAACCGCTCGTCATTGACCTGGAGGCGCGCGAACTCGGTTATTATCACGTCCCCACCTACATGGCTGACCAGAGCGGCGACCTGACCTTTCAAGTGCCTCTGCGCGCCCTTCTGGCAATTGACTCGTGGGTGCATATCTTCATTGCCGATATTGTGTTCGGTCTGTTTTCGCGAGGCGCACGTTTCGAGAAACGCCTGAACGAAGACTTGGCATTCAAGTTGAGAATTTTGAGCAAGGCACTCTACGAAGGACGGCAGGTGCTCGAATGTTCGGAACTGGTGAAGGTGGGCAAAAACTGCGTCATTGACCCCCGCGCCGTCATCCACGGACCGACCACCATCGGCGATAACGTGACCATCAACGCCGGCGCGGTCATCGAAAATTGCATCATTGGGAATAACGTCAACATCTCGCAGGATGTGCAGTTGATGCTTTCGGTGGTGGGGGATGGCACGTTTCTACCCTTCCGCGCCGCCCTGTTCATGACCACCGTGATGGACAACAGCATGATTGCGCAAAACACCTGTTTGCAGATGTGCGTCGTTGGGCGTAACACCTTCATCGGCGCCGGCTCCACTTTTACCGACTATAACCTCGTCCCCACGCCCATCCGTGCGCTGGACGGGCATGGCAACCTGAGTTATGCCAACCGTCCTGTTATTGGCAGCGCCGTGGGGCATAACTGCCGCATCGGTTCAGGGATGATTGTGTACCCCGCACGCACCATCGAATCAGACGTGGTGCTGGCGGCGTCGAAAGAACGGCGCGTCATTGACCGCAACATCCGCTATGAAGACAGCGACCACCACAAGTTCAAGTATCCCGGGCTGCATAAGCGGCTGTACGACCCCAAAAGCAGAGAAGTGCAGGCGCTGGAATCATGGTAGCACATGGATACCTTCGCGTTCATCATTCATCCCATTGACCCCAAACGGGATGTCAGCCGCAAGTTTCCGCTTTTGGGGCGGTTGTTGAGCGAAAGACAGATTGACTTTTTCTCCACGTTCTTTCCGCCGGTGTACATTTCCGAAATCGAAGGGATACGCTCGGAGGCGACGGGCAAGGAAATCAAAGGCTGGTTCATCGCCTGTCCCTACACGCCGCGGCGGATGATGGAGTTGCCGGAGCAGACGGTTTATCGTAAGATTATCCAGACCGGCAGGCTGGCGGAAAAACTCGGCGCGCAAATTCTGGGCTTGGGAGCGTTTACATCGGTGGTGGGAGATGCCGGCATCACCATTGCCAAAGCCCTAGATGTGCCGGTGACGACCGGCGATTCCTACACCGTGACGGTGGCTGTGGAAGCGGTGCGGGAGGCGGCGCGGCTGATGGACATTCCGCTGGCAGGCGCCACCGCCGCTGTAGTAGGCGCGACGGGCGCCATCGGTCAGGTGTGTGCCGAACTGCTGGCAGACGACGTGCAGCGTCTCTTTTTGATCGGCCGCAGGCAGGAAAAACTCGAGGAACTGCGGGACAGGCTGAAGGTCCGCGCAAGAGCCGAATTGATCGCCAGCACACGGATGGAAGTCCTCTCCGAGGCGCAGTTGATTCTGACGGTGACGAGCGCCATCCACGAGGTCATCCGCCCGGAACATTTGCAGCCCGGCAGTGTGGTGTGCGATGTCGCCCGCCCCCGTGATGTTTCTGCAATGGTGGCACGGGTGAGAGATGATATATTAGTGATTGACGGCGGAATGGTGGATGTGCCAGGACCCGTTGATTTCCATTTTAATTTCGGTTTCCCGCCGGGTAAGGCGTATGCCTGCATGGCGGAGACGATTGCCCTGGCGCTGGAGGGACGTTTCGAGGATTACACGCTCGGCAAACACATCACCAGGGAACGCGTCGAAGAAATCGGTTCGATTGCCAGGAAGCATGGCTTCCGCTTGAGCGGCTTTCGTTCGTTCGAACGCGAAGTAACACCCGAACAAATTGAAACTGTGAGGCGTAACGCGGCGCAGGCAAGAAAATTGCGCGCGGCGCATACGTAATTTCGGAGGTTATGTATGGGAAAATCACGATTGTTGGTTGTGGAAGATGACCTCGACATCGGAAACATGCTGAAGATTTACTTCAGCGGGCTGGGTTTCGATGTGGATGTCGCAGTGCGCGGTTCGGATGCGCTGGAGAAGACCAAGCAGGTGCTGCCCCATCTGATCGTGCTGGACATCATGCTGCCCGACATTGACGGCTATGAAGTGTGCCGCAACCTGCGCATGAACATGCGTACCAGCCACATCCCGGTCATCTTTCTCACCCAGAAGGATGAGCGCAGCGACAAACTCCAGGGACTGGAACTGGGCGCGGACGATTACATCACCAAGCCCTTCGACATTGAGGAACTCAAACTGCGCGTACAGGGCGCCATCCGCCGCGCCGAACGTGAGAGCCTCACCGACCCCCGTTCCGGTCTTCCTGCCGGGCGTTTGATCGAGGAACAACTCCGCCGCATCATCCGCGAAAAGGACTGGGCGCTGATTGACGCGCGGGTCAACCACTTCGAGCCGTTCAAGGATGTTTATGGTTTTGTGGCAGGCGACGACGTTCTACGCTTCACTGCCATGCTCATCGGCGAAGTGGTGGATGAACTGGGCACCGCCTCCGATTTCATCGGTCACGCCGGAGGCGACAACTTCATCATCATCACCAAAGCCGAAAAAGCCGCCGCCATCCGCGAGCGCCTCAAAGCGCGCTTCAACGAAGAAGTGCAGACGCACTACAACTTCATGGACCGCCAGCAGGGCTTCATCATGGCGCCCTCTCCCGACGGGACGACCACCCAAGTGCCTTTCATGACCATGTCGGTGGGGGTGGTCTCGCCTTTGGAACATTCCTTTGCCGATATTCGTGAAATCACCGAACTTGCGGCGGAAGCCCGCCGTCAGGATACCCCATCGGCAGGGAAAGCAGGCTGATGGAAGAGGATGTTTGACGGTTTGGGACTCGGTCACTATTTAATTCTGCTGGCGCTGGCATTTTTACTGCCGGTGCTGGCGGTTGTCGCGTTCCGCCGCGCCTTTCGAAAACCCTCTCTCCCTCCACAAACCGACCCTTCCCTTTCTTCCCCCGATTCTTCTCAAAAACTCAACGAAGCGATTTTGCTCATCCAGCCCGGCGGGCGGGTGGAATACCTCAACGAACTCGCGCGGGAATGGTTTGGCTTGCGCCCCGAGGAACCGCCCGACCTGGAATTGCTGGCGCGCCGCGTCCGTCCCTCCGAGGAATTTTTCCGCCTGTGCGCCAGCCCCTCCCGCAAACGCCTCTCCATTGGCGGTCAACTGGTGGAAGCCGCCTCCTACCCTCTGCCGGGTGTCCATGCACAGACGCTCGTGGCAATGCAGGCGGTCGAATTTTCGAAAAATTTGCAGGAAGCGGGAGCGCATTCTTCTATCCTGCGCCTCCTCACCGACTTCAGCCGCAGTCTGTCTGCCAGCCTGGCGCTGGAGGATGTGCTGCACGCCGTCCTGTTGAACATCTCGCAGTTGCTTTCGCCCGATATTCTGGAACTCAAACTCGAGGACCCCGAAACCAAACAACTGACGCCGTTCATCCTCGATCCCATTGGTCGCGCCGGCGTTCAACGCGCCCCCTTTTCCCAATTCAACGGCTTCACTGCCTATCTTCTCCAACAGAATAAACCCGTCCTTCTGACCGACACCACCACGCCTTCGCTTCCGCCTCAACTCCAGGTTGAGAACTCCCCGATTCGTTCCTATCTCGGCTTGCCCCTCCTCGCCGACCAGCAACGAATCGGAACGCTGGAACTGGGACGCTTCACCCCTGCCGCCCTCCGCCAGGAAGACCTGGACCTGATCCAGTTGATGGCATCGCAAATTGCCTTCAGCATTCGCAACGCCATTCTGCACCAGACGGAACAAAAACGCGCCGCCGAATTGAGCGGGCTTGCCAGCCTTGCCCAAGCGGTGAGCGTTTCCCGCGATTACAAAGACATTTTGCGGCGGCTGATTCAAAGCGTTGCCCCTCTGTTACCCTTCGATATTCTTGGTTTCCTGTTATACGACCCGGGCAAAGGAACGCTGGAAGCCCAGTCTCCTTTTCAGGGATTGCCTCCGCAAATCGTGGATATGTACCGGGCGTCCGTCCCCCCCAACAGCCCCGTCGAAAAATTCATCCTCGAAAAGAAAACCATCGTTGCCTCCAACGCCGCCGCCGACCCACACTGGCGTGAACTTGGGCTTCACACTCTCGCACAAGCCGCCAGCCTGCGAGAATCGGTCCTTGCTCCCATGGTCGCCGATGACCATCTGGTGGGATATTTGCAGGTTTCCAACCGCAAAGGCGGCTTCGCCGAATTCTCCGAGGCGGAAATCCGCCTCATCGAAACGATTGCCCGTCAGGCGGCGGGTATTCTCGAAACTGCCCTCACCACCGAGCAGACCCGTCAGCGCGCCCTCCGTTCCGACGCTCTGCGCCGCATTGCCAGCCTTGCCGCCTCCAACGCCACCATAGATGAAATCCTGCGCTTCTCGGTTCAGGAACTGGCGCGTCTCTTTCAAGGCGACCTCGCCGCCATCTTCCTGCGCGACGAAGAGCGCGGCGAACTGACCCTGCACAAGGAATCGGTCTTTGGCGCCAAACCCGAAGAAATCAACACCCTCAGCCGCCTGCATGTGGACGCCTCTCAATACCGCTTCACCGTCTCCGGCAGCCAAAAGCCCTTCCTCTCCGGGCGGCTCAGCGCCGACCGCCGCATCCTCGCCGCCTACCTGCCGCTGGTCACCACCCTGCAGGTCGAATCGGCGGTGGTGGTTCCTCTCGTCGTCCGCGACCGCAGCCTGGGCGAACTCATGCTCGGAAGCCGCAAAGCCGAATTCTTCAACGAATACGACCTGCAAATCATCTCCACCGCCGCCGGTCAACTTGCCTCCGCCCTCGAAGACGCCTCCCGCGCCACCCTCACCGACGAAACTTTGCGCCGCCGTGTCGAACAACTGACTGCCATTGCGCGCGTCAGCCGTGAACTCAGCGCCGCCTCCGACCTGCGCTCTCTGCTGGATGTCATTCACAGCGAAAGCCTGCGTATCACCCGCGCCAAATGCGGCACCATCCTGCTCTTCGACGAAAACGCTTCCACCGACCCTCTGCCTGTCTCTCTCACCGTTGGCTGTCCCTTCCCTGAGACTCTTTCTGCGCTCGAAAAACACGCCTTCCACAGCGGCGAACCGCAGCTTATCGAAAACACCGCGCAGACGCCCTATGCTGTCTCCCACGAGGGAGTGAAAGCCCTCTTGGTCGTCCCCATTCTCAGTCAGGGAAGAACCGTAGGGCTGATTCACCTGCACTCCGACAAACCCGGCGCTTTCGACGCGTCCTCCCTCGAAGTCGTCCAAACGCTGGCGGCGCAAGCCGCAGTTGCCGTTGTCAACGTGCGCCGCTATCAGGAGCAGGTGCGCCAGGCGGAACTCCTGCGCCGGCGCGCGGGTGCGGCTGCGCGTTTATCCGAAAGCGGTTCGCTGGATTTTGAACAGCCGCTGGAACAAACCCTGCGCCAGATTGCCGTCAACATCAGCGAAGCGACCGCCTTTCGCGCCGTTCTCATCAGTGTGCTGGAGCCGCAGAGCGGCATGTTGCGGCGCGTTACCGGTGTGGGCTTTCCGCCGGAAATCATGGCGGAATTCATGGCACGCAAACAGCCATTTTCCAGCCTGAAACAACTCCTCAAACCGCAGTTCCGCATCAGCCGTTCCTACTTCATCCCGGCTGACCAGTCTCCCATCGTCCCCGCCGATATCCACCTCGTCACTCTTCAATCGCAGGAGCGCCAGCAGAACAGCCCCAACGCCTGGGACCCGGACGATACCCTTGTGACCGTTCTGGAGGACAACGAGGGAAAACCGATTGGAATCATCAGCGTGGATGCGCCCCGCGACGGTCTGCGCCCGGACCGCGCCGCCATCGAAGCGCTGGAACTCTTTGCGGCGCAAGCCTCACTGGCGATCATCGGTCATACCCGCATCACGGAACTCCGCAATCAGGTGGATGCGCTGAAAGCCGGGCTCGAACGCCAGCAGCGTCTGCTTGCCAACACCCAAAACGACCTGCCCGTTCTGCTCCGCAAAGACCTTGACCAGACCATCGCCATCCAAAACCTCGACCAGCGGGCGCAGCGTGTCCGCGCGGGGCTTGCCATCACCGAATCGGTCAGCCGCCAGTTGGACGCCTCCTCTGCCCTTCAGGCATTGGCGCGTGAGACCCTCACGCAGTTGGGTATGTCTGCCGCGCTGGTGGCGGAAGCCTCGCCCGAAGGTCCGCGTTTGACTCACATCCTGGGCAACATTCCGCGCGCCACCAACCCGGAGGCGCTGTTCGGTCAAAGAAACCCGCTCCGCGCTACCCTGCAAAGCGGCGAAGCCATCCTCATTGCCGCCTTGGACGAAAACGTCGAATGGCGCGATACGCCTCTGCTGACTGCTCTGCGGGCAAAATCCGTCATCTGCCTGCCCCTCCGCATAGACAAGCGCACCGTGGCAGCGATGATGGCGGTCAGCCCCGAACCGATGCCTGCCTTCACCAGCGAAGACCTGCAGGTCTATCACCAAATCGCGCGGCAGACCTCCGTCATCCTGCAAAACATTTCCCTGCTCAGCGAAACCCGCCGCCGCCTGCAGGAAGTCAACCTGCTGCTCGATTTCAGCCGTCAACTGCGCGGACTCGATGCCGACCACATCGTCAAGGCGCTGTTGGAGAGCGCCCGCAAAGCCTTGAACACGGCGCACGCCGGCGTGGTGTTGATTTGGAACGAGCACACCGCTCAACTCATTCCCAAAGCCGTGGCTGGCTATGCCGACAACGAAGCGATGAAAAAGATCGCCTACCGCTCCGGCGAATCTCTGCCGGGGCAGGTCTTCGAAACCAACCGTCCCCTGCGGGTGGACGAAGTGCAGTTCACGCGCGATTACACCTTCACCACCGAAGGGCAGCTGCTCTACCGTCAAGCCACCGGCGGACGTTTGCCCGTTTCGAGTTTGCTCATCCCCATCCAATCGGGCGACCAGCGCGTGGGGGTGGTGGTGCTGGATAACTTCAACACCCCCGCCGCCTTCCATGAAGAGGACGAGACCCTGCTCCTTTCGCTTGCCCAGCAGGTTGGGCTTTCGCTCCAAAACGTTCACCTCGTACAGGCGACCCAGGAACGCGCTGCCCAGCTGGAAGCCCTCACCGCCGCCGCCACCAACCTGACCTCCAGCCTGAAAAGCACCGAACTCATGGAGACCCTCCTCGATCAACTGGGACCGGTCATCCCCTTCGATACGGCGACCCTGTGGATCCGCGAAAAAGACCGCCTCACCGTCGCCGCCGCGCGCGGCTTCCCCGACACCGAACGGCGCCTCGGCTTGACCATTGCCGCGGAAGACAGCGCCCTGTTCAAGGAAATGATTCGTACCGGTCAGGGCATCTCCGTCGGCGACGTGCGGCAGGACCCGCGTTTCCCGCCGCTCGAAGCGCCGCGGCTTTCCTGGCTGGGCTTACCGCTGGTCTCGAAGAAGGAAGTCATCGGTGTGCTGGCGCTCGAAAAATGGCAGGCGTACTTCTACACCCGCGAACATATTCAGGTCGGCACAACCTTTGCAAGCCAGGCGGCTGTGGCGTTGGAAAACGCCCGCCTCTTCGAGGAAAGCCTGAGCCGCGCCTCCGAACTCGACCAGCGTTCCAAACGCCTGGCGCTCCTCAACCGTTTCTCCTCATCGCTGGGTTTCCTGCTCGATGAGGACAAAATCCTGCAACTCACCGCCAACGAAATCCAGGATGCTGCCAATGCCGCGCGGGTCTCGGTGGTGGTATTCGAGCGCGGCAAAGCGGTGTGGAAATTCTCCAACCCGAAACCCACCCGCAAACTGCCGCAAACCCTGCCCGATGCTCCCATCTTCCAGCGTCTGCGCGAATCGCTGGGTGTGTTCACCACCGATTCGGTCAAGAGTGAAGCGGACCTGGCGCCCCTCGCCGGCTTCCTGGGCGAAAATACCAAATCGCTGCTCATCCTGCCGCTTGCCAGCAGTTCGAATCTAAGAGCGCTGATCTTTGTCCAACAAAACGAAGCCATGCGCTTCAGCCACGCCGAACTCGAACTGGCGCTCACCCTCACCAATCAGGCGAGCATTGCGCTCGAAAACGCCCGCCTTTACCAGTCCACCCTTTCCACGGCGGAACGATTTGCCATTCTCAACCAATCCAGTTATCAGGTTGGCGCCAGCCTCGACCCGGAGCAAATTTACGTCGCCGTCCATCGCGCCGCCCAGCGGCTCATGCCGGTCGAATCCTTCGTCATCAGCCTGCTGGATGAAGAGACGAACGAAATCGAAGGCGTGTACCTGGTGGATGGCGACAAACGCGCTCCCGTCGCCCGCATCCCGCGCGACCAGGGCTTGAGCGGGCGCGTCATTTCCACCGCTCAACCTCTGCTCATTCACGGCGCCGCCGCTGTGGATGAGTTGGGCGGCGTTCCCTATGGCAGACCCGAAACGCCGCAATCCATCCTTGCCGTTCCCATGCTCCTCGGCGGACGGGCGCTGGGCATGCTTTCCGCCCAAAGTTACCAGCCGAACGTCTATACCGAAGACGACCTGCAAATCCTCAGCACGCTTGCCAACCAGGCGATGGTTGCCATCCAAAACGGACGCCTGCTCAACGAAACCCGCCGCCTCGCGCAGGAACTGGAACAGCGCGTCGTCGAACGCACAGCGGAACTGGAACGCGAAAAACAAAACACCGAAACCCTGCTCCGCATTCTGACCGAAGTCTCCTCCAGCCTCGACCTGGACCGCGCCCTCAACCGCACGCTTGCCCTGTTGAACGACGCCATTGGCGCGGAACAAGGCACCATCATGCTGCGCGACGCCGAAGACAACATGCTTCATTACCGCGCCGGCTACGGTTACCTCTCCAGCATGATGAGCGGTGAACGGCGCGGCTTCAAACTCAAAATCGGCGAAGGGCTGGCGGGCTGGGTGGTGGCAAACCGCGAGCCGGTGCTGGTGGGCGACCTGTTGAAAGACCCCCGCTGGGTGACCAATCCCTCCTCCTCGCGCGAACATCGCAGCGCCATCGTTGTCCCGCTGATGGTGGGGGAGGATGTCATCGGCGTGCTGATGGTCTTCCACCGCAAAGCCAATTTCTTCAGCCCCGAACGGTTGAACATGGTCAAAGCCATCGCCGGGCAGGTTTCGGTGGCAATCAACAACGCCCACCTCTACGAACTCATCCGCGATCAGGCGGAACGCCTGGGCTCCATGCTCCGACGCGAGCAGGAGGAAGCCAGCCGCTCGCAAGCCATCCTCGAAGCCGTGGCAGACGGCGTGCTGGTGACCGGCCCCGACAACCGCATCACCTTCCTCAACAATTCCGCCGAAAAAATCCTCGAACTCGAAGCGGAACGCGTGGTCGGACAGCCGCTGGATGTGTTCGCCGGTCTGTTCGGCAAGGCGGCTGGCGCGTGGATGCAGACCATCCGCACCTGGTCCGAATCGCCCTCCAAATATCAAAAGGGCGAGACCTACGCCGAACAGCTCGATCTGCAAAACGGACGCATCATCCTCGTTCACCTTGCTCCGGTCATCTTCCAGCATGACTTTTTGGGAACCGTCTCCATCTTCCGCGACATCACTCACGAAGTCGAAGTGGACCGCCTCAAGTCCGAATTCGTGGCGACAGTCAGCCATGAACTTCGCACCCCCATGACATCCATCCGCGGCTACACCGACGTGCTGCTCATGGGCGCGGCGGGCGCTTTGAACGAGAACCAGGTTCACTTCCTGAACATCATCAAGAGCAACACCGAACGCCTGAACATTCTGGTGAACGACCTGCTCGACATTTCCCGCATCGAATCGGGACGTGTGACCCTCTCTCCGCAGGCGCTCGACCTGCGCGAACTGGCGGAAGATGTCATCGAAGACGTGTTGCGCCGTTCCCAAGAGGAGAACAAACCGATGGCGCTCTCCCTCGATGCGCCCAAAAAACTGCCCCTCGTCTATGGCGATATGGAGCGCGTGCGTCAGGTGTTGAGCAATCTCGTTTTCAATTCCTACCACTACACGCCGGAAAACGGCACCATCACGGTGCACATCCATCCCCTGAACGGCGAGAACCAGGTGCAGGTGGATGTGGAAGACAACGGCGTGGGCATCCCGCGCGAAGACCAGGAGCGCATCTTCGAACGGTTCTACCGCGGCGAACATCCCCTCGTTCTGGCAACCCCCGGAACGGGGCTGGGACTCTCCATCGTGAAACAAATCGTGGAGATGCACAAGGGACGCATTTGGATGAAAAGCAGCGGCGTCCCCGGCGAAGGCAGCGTGTTTTCCTTCACCCTGCCGCTCTACGAAAAAAATGAGGCGTGAATGGCAAAGATACTGATTGCAGAAGACGAACGCGATATTCGAGACCTGATTGCTTTTACCCTGCGTTTTGCCGGGTACGAAGTCTTCGCCGCCACCAACGGGGAGGAGGCGGTGGCGATGGCTCCCAAAGTCAACCCCGACCTGATTCTGATGGACGTGCGCATGCCGCGCATGACCGGCTACGAGGCTTGCCGCATCATGAAACAGACCCCCAGCCTGAAAGACATCCCGGTGGTCTTCCTCTCCGCCAAAGGACAGGAAAGCGAAATCAAACAAGGCATGGACGCGGGCGCGGAAGAATACCTGCTCAAACCCTTCGCTCCCGACCAGTTGACCGCACGCGTCAAAGCCATTCTTGCCAAATTCGGAAAGTGACCTTTGAGCGCTGTTCTTCTCGATAACTCCATTGTGCATTACGAAGTGCTGGGACGCGGACGCCCGGTCATCTTCCTGCACGGCTGGGTCGGTTCATGGAAGTACTGGATCGCCTCCATGCAGGTCGCTTCGACCTCCTACCGCGCCTACGCCCTCGACCTGTGGGGTTTCGGCGACACCGCGCACAACGAACTGAAATATTCCCTCGACGAACAAGCCCGACTGCTCGAAGCCTTCCTCAACGAACTGGGCATCGGCAAAATCGCCCTCGTCGGTCACGGGCTTGGAGCGCTGGTCGGCATGAAATTTGCCTCCCGTTCCCGCCAGAGCGTGGACCGCATCATGGCGGTCAACTGCCCGCTTACCTACGATGCGGTTCATGCGCGGCTGAAGACCACCCCCCCGCAAGAACTCTCCGACTGGCTCTCGAACCGCACCCCCGAAGCCTCTGCCGCCCTCTCCGACGCCCCCAAAGCCGACCCCAAAGCCATTGCCGCCTCTGTGGCTGCCTTCCAGGCGGATAACCTGTTCGGGGCATTCCGCGAGTTGGACATCCCCTGCCTGCTGGTCTATGGCGAAAAAGACCCCGCCATCACCGTTCCCCCCTACGAATCCGCCACCTCCACCTTTACCCATCAAATTGTGCTGGACGGCTTGGGACACTTCCCCATGCTCGAAGAGACCGCCAAATTCAACCGCCTGCTCACCGACTTCCTCGCCCTGCCCTCGGGCATCAGCCCCAGCGAACTGCAAATGAAGGACGAATGGAAGCGCCGCGTCCGCTGATGATGTAACGCAAGTCCTGGGCTTGCGTTTTTGCATTGACAAAACCGTCCCATCGTCATATAACTGCCTCACAACCAAACGGGGAGCCCCGCCGCACGGGGCTGAGAGGAGCGTGAAGCGCTCGACCCGCATCACCTGATCCAGATCATACTGGCGGAGGGAACATACTTCATCCACCACCATCCTCCGCCCTTGGAGGATTTTTTGTGCCGCAAGATTTATCTTGCGAACACCTGCCAGTGACCGCAACCATGAACCGCATCGTCATCTTCGCCAACGGCGAACTGCCCGACCTCGATAAAGCCCGCGCCCTGCTTCGGGACGGGGATTACATCATCTGCGCTGACGGCGGCACCCGCCACGCCTCTGCCCTGGACCTCAAGCCTGCCCTCGTCATCGGAGACCTCGACTCCGCCGAAAGCGCCTTCCTCCAAACCCTGCAAGCCGAGGGCGTTCCCATCGAACTCTTCCCGCGCGACAAAGACGAAACCGACCTCGAACTCGCCATCCACAAAGCCATCGAACTCGACCCGCCGGAAATCCTTATCCTCGCCGCCCTCGGCGGTCGCATGGACCAGACCCTCGCCAACATCGCCCTGCTCAGTGACGTTCGACTTTCGACGTTCGACATTCGACTCGATGACGGCGTGGAAGAACTCTTCTTTTGCCGCACCCGGTCTCAGGTCAAAGGACGAAGCGGCGATACCGTCTCCCTCCTCCCTTGGGGTGGAGCGGTCACGGGCGTCCGCACCGAAAATCTCAAATGGCAGTTGAGCGGCGAAACCCTCTACCCCGAAAAAACGCGCGGCATCAGCAACGAAATGACGAGCAGTACGGCAACCGTTGAAATCCAATCGGGACTCCTCCTCATCCTCCACCGCCGCGCCTCCTAATTACCAATTACCAATTACCAATTACCGCTCACCAATCGCAAATCGCAAATCGAAATGAGGTTCCCCATGAAAAAACTCACTCTCCTCCTCACCACTTTCCTCACTTCGGCTGTGCTCAGTGCAAGCCTTCTTCTTTCCTCCTGCGCCCCTCAGGCAACGGAACCCCCTCAACCTGCCTCCCCTCAAACCCTCACCGTCATGACCCACGACTCATTCTCCGTCAGCGAAGAAGTGGTGGCGGCATTTGAAACGGCAAACAACGCCAAGGTTACCTTCCTCCAAAGCGGCGACGCCGGCTCCATGCTCAACAAAGCCATCCTCGCCAAAGAAGCCCCGCTTGCCGACGTGCTTTTCGGCGTGGACAACACCTTCCTCTCCCGCGCCCTCGAAGCGGAAATTTTTGAACCCTACGCCTCGCCCGCACTGGCGAACATCCCCGCCGCCTTCCAACTTGACCCCTCCAACCGCGCCCTGCCTGTGGATTACGGCGACGTGTGCATCAACTACGACAAGAAATATTTTTCCGAACATGCCCTCGCCGTACCGCAATCGCTCGAAGACCTGACCAAACCCGAATACGCCAATTTGCTCGTCGTCGAAAACCCCGCCACCTCCTCCACCGGGCTTGCCTTCCTGCTTGCCACCGTTGCTCACTTTGGCGAGGACGGCTACCTCGACTACTGGCGTGACCTCAAAGCCAACGGCGTCGTGGTGGTGGACGGCTGGGAGACCGCCTACTACACCAACTTCAGCGCCTCCTCCGGGCGCGGACCTCAGCCGATGGTTGTCTCCTATGGGACATCCCCTGCCGCAGAAGTCATCTACGCCGACCCGCCTGTGGACGACGCCCCCACCGCCTCCATTCTTGGACCTGATACCTGCTTCCGCCAAATCGAATTTGTCGGCATCCTCAAAGGGACTCAAAACCGCGCCCTCGCCGAAAAATTCGTGGACTTCATGCTCGGCAAACAATTTCAGGAAGACGTGCCTCTGCAAATGTTCGTCTATCCCGTCAACCCGAACGCTGTCCTGCCTGATGCATTCGTCAAATATGCCCAGGCGCCTTCGCAGACCGCCGCCCTCTCCCCCGAAGACATCGCCGCCCACCGCGACCGCTGGATTCAAGAGTGGACCGATGCGGTGATGAAATAAATTATGGAAACAGGTAAACACGTATACAAGGAAACAGGTAAACTTGGAAAACAATCCCTGTCTACCCGTTTACGTGTTTACCTGTCTTCTGTGACCCTCTGGCTGCTCCCCCTCACCTTCCTCGTCGTCTTTTTCTTCTTTCCACTTTCCCGCATCCTCGCCCTCACCTTCTCCCCCGAAGTCATCACGTCTCAAAATTTACAAGTTACCACTCACGCACTGCGTTTTACTTTTTACCAAGCCTTCCTCTCCACCCTTCTCACCCTTTTCCTCGGACTGCCCTCCGCCTACCTCTTCGCCCGTTTCGACTTTCGCGGCAAACCCCTGCTGCGCGCCATCACCGCCGTCCCCTTCATGCTCCCGACCGTTGTCGTTGCCGCCGCCTTCAACTCCCTCCTCGGTCCCCGCGGACTGCTCAATACACTAATTACCAATTACCAGTTACCAACTTTCACTCCCTCTCCTTTTGCCCTCATCCTCCTCGCCCACGTCTTCTACAACACCACCATCGTCATCCGCATCGTCGGCGCCGCCCTCTCCAACCTCGACCCCAAACTCGAGCAGACCGCCCGTTCCCTCGGCGCGGACTCCCTCCGCGTCTGGACGAACGTCACCCTGCCTCTTCTCCGCTCGTCCATCCTCGCCGCCTCACTCCTCGTCTTCCTCTTCGACTTCACCTCCTTCGGCGTGATCCTGCTTCTTGGCGGCTCTCAATACGCCACCCTCGAAGTGGAAATCTACCTGCAAGCCGTCAAACTCCTCAACCTTCCGCTTGCGGCGTTCCTCTCCGTCATTCAACTCCTCTGCACGCTCACATTTTCCATTCTCTACTCGCACTTCATAACTCGCAACTCATATCCATTAACCCCTCGCTCCGTTACCGCCAAGCCCCGCACCCTCCGGCAAAAACTCTTTGTCTTCTCTCTCATCCTTTTACTTTCTACTTTCTACTTTCTACCCCTCGCCTCCCTCCCCGCCCGCTCCCTCCTCCGCCTCGAAGCCAACCGCGGACAACGCGCCGAAGTCCAATATGGCTTTACCACCGACTATTACACTGAACTCTTCATCAACCGCCGCGGCTCGGTCTTCTATGTCCCGCCCATTCGCGCGGCGTTCAACTCCCTCGCCTACGCCTCTGCGACAGTTGTTCTTTCCCTCCTCCTTGGCTTCCCCGCTGCCTTTGCCCTCGCCAAATCCACCCGCCTCGAAAAAATCCTCGACCCGCTCATCATGCTCCCGCTCGGCTCGTCTGCCGTCATGCTGGGGCTGGGATTCATCATCGCGTATGGCAAATGGCTCACCTCGCCGCTGCTCGTCCCGTTCGCGCATACGCTCGTCGCGCTCCCCTTCGTCATCCGCACACTGCAGCCCGCTATTGCCTCCATCCCCCAGCGCCTGCGGGATGCCGCCTCTACCCTCGGCGCCTCGCCCTTCGAAGTTTGGAAAAACATAGATCTGCCCATCCTTCGCCGCGCCGCGCTTGCCGCCGCCACCTTTGCCTTCACCGTCTCGCTCGGCGAATTTGGCGCCACCCTCCTCATCGCACGTCCTGAATATCCCACCATCCCTGTCGCCATCGAACGCTTCCTCTCCCAGCCCGGCGGACTCAACTACGGTCAAGCCATGGCGATGGCAACCCTCCTCATGCTTCTCACGACAATCAGCATTCTCCTCATCGAAAAATTCCGCCTCCCCAATACGGGAGACTTTTAGCAGCGTACTGCACGCTCTCTAGCGTGCAAAAGGAAATCCATGCTCGAACTTCGCCACATCTACAAAACCTATGAGGGCAAACCGCTCCTCACCGACATCTCCTTCACCGTCCACTCCGGCGAGACGATCTGCCTGCTGGGCGCATCGGGGAGCGGCAAATCCACGCTTTTGCGGATGATTGCTGGATTGGAGACTCCCGACTCGGGCAGCATCCTCTTCAACGGCATGGACCTCGCCTCCACCCCGCCTCATCTTCGGGACTTTGGCTTGGTCTTTCAGGACTACGCGCTTTTTCCTCACCTCAACGTCAACGAGAATGTCGCCTTCGGATTGCGGATGCGCCGCCTGCCGCCGGACGAAATCAGGGAGCGTGTAGCCAAGTCTCTGAAAATAGTGAACCTGGGAGAGTTTGGTGAGCGGCGGGTCACCGACCTTTCGGGCGGCGAGCAGCAACGTGTGGCGTTAGCCCGCGCCCTTGCCATTCGTCCCCGCCTGATTATGTTCGATGAGCCCCTCGGCGCACTCGACCGTTTCCTGCGTGAAGACCTGCTCGGCGAACTGCGGAAGATTCTGCACAAGACCCAAATCCCCGCCATTTATGTGACCCACGACCAGGAGGAAGCCTTCACCATCGCAGACCGTGTACTCATTCTTCACGAGGGACGCATCTTCCGCGAGGGGACGCCGGACGATGTGTGGGCGAATCCGCAGTCGGCGTATGTGGCGAGGTTTCTTGGGTTGGGAAATGTCCTCGAAGGGAGGATCAAAGAAAAGACGAAAGGGCAAAGATGGAAAGTGGAAAGCGATGCCGGTATCTTGCACGTCGAATGCGGGCATAAACATCAGGAGGGAGAAAAAGTCCATTTGCTGGCGCGCCCGTTCGAGGTCCGGGATGAAGCGAATGTCATTTCAGGTACAGCCGCAGATGTGATCTTCCAGCAGGATCGGTATAAAGTCACGTTCGAGGACGGTCTGTTCGTCTATCTGGATGCGCCGCCGAAGATGGGGGAAAAACTTGCCGTGCGGGTTAAGGTAGAATGTCTCGCATGAATGTCACTGTGCTGAAAAAGAATCTCGCCGGCGAAGTGATCTGGAAGTACGAGGGCGTGGTGCTGCATCGTGATGAGACTTCCGTCACGATTGAGGCGCTGTTCGACCGCGACGACCTCCCTTTCATGGATACCACTCTGAAAAAGGGCGACCGCTTTGTCGAGTTCTATTATTCCGACCGCTGGTACAACATCTTCGAGATTTATGACCGTGACAACGGGCGGGTCAAAGGCTGGTATTGCAATGTGGGCATGCCTGCCGTGATCGAAGATGGGATTGTTTCCTATGTTGACCTTGCCCTCGATTTGTGGGTTTCGGCAGACGGGAAGCAAACCGTTTTGGACGAAGATGAATTTTCAGAATTGGTATTGGATGAGGAAGTGAGGGTTCGCGCTCGAAAAGGACTGGATGAATTGAAGGAATATTTTGCGTCAAAAAATCCTCCGCGGTGATGACGGAGGATTTTTATGCCCGCGAGTGGCGTGTGCGATGAATTTAGAAATTCAGGCTTTGCAGGATGGCATCACCATACGTCCAGGCTGCCCACAAGCCTACACAACAACAGCAAAGCAGGACAACGGCAACAACAGCAATGATGATGATGGTGGTGTTCTTCTTTTTGGGCTCTTCAACGGTGGGGGGCATTTGCTCGTTCATGAGTTCTCTCCTTTGCATGAATGATTTTGGGGATTATATCAGGGAACGTTTTTGTCCATTCTTTTCCAGATGCGCCAGACGATGAAGGAAGCGATGACGACCAGCAGGGTGCCGATGAGAATGGGCAGAACAACCGCCACAATGGACAACACCGTGGAAGTGACATCCTCCGCGATGCTGACGGGGACGTTACCTGCGCCGCCCGTCGTCGCGGTGACGGCGGGGCGCACGATGCCCGACTTGGTGAGGTGCACCGTCCCTGCCACGAGCAGACCCGCCGCAAGCGCAAGGACGGGATGAACATCGGTCACCACGTCCGCGCTGGCGGCAAAAACGATGGCGCCGGCCGTGGGACGCACGAAGGTTTGAATCAGGTCGTTGAGGTGGTTGACGGCGGGGACCTTGTCTGCCAGCATTTCGATGATGACAAGGATGCACAACAGCAGGATGATCCAGGGGTTGGAGAGGGTATCCCAGGGCTTGTTGAGGGTGATGAGGTTGGTGTAGTGCGCCAGCAAACCGACGACGAGCAGGGGGATGTAGGCGTTCAAGCCGGCGCTGGCAGAAAGCCCAAAGGCGGTGAAAATTCCGGTCAGTAGTTCCATAGAGTCTCCAGAGTCGGGGTGAGAATCAGCCCAGGGGAAAACCTCCCCAGGTTCCGGTAAGGCGGAAGCGAAGCAGGTCAATGAGGGTGATGAGGAGCAGGGCGAGGGTCAAGCCGGCAAGGAGGGGCATCCACATCTGTATCAGCGTCTCGAAGGTGTTTTCGAGGCGCATCATCAGCACCCAAACCATGCTGAAGACGATGATGAGCAGAGATAACACTCCCAGCACGCTGACGATGGCAATGGGGTAGAGAACGGCGGGATGTTCGGTGAGGATGAGCAGGTCAACGACCAGAACAATGCCGATGAGGATGCCGAGTTTTTTCCAGTCGAGGGCGGGAGCGGGGTTGTAGGTCTTCCATGCAGAACTGTTGAAGGCGGGGTAGAGGATGGACCCCAGGGCGATGCCCATGCCGCTGCCGCTGAAGAGCCGCAGGATGTTGTTGGGAACATAGAGATTAGGAATGTTTTCGAATATGCCCGGTGAAGTTTGCTTGAGCAGGTAGAGGTAGGAGTTCGAGCCATCGAGGGCGAAGGCAAAGAGAAAGAAGAGGAGCGGCGCGCCGAGTTTCCAGCCGGGCATGCCGCTTTTCTTGGGGCTGGTGAGTGACAGGAAGAGAAGCGTGAGACCGGCTGCGTAGAATTCGCCGGTACAACGTGCGCAGAGCGGTAACTGTCGTCCGAAGAGGTGAAAGGAGCGTTCGTCAATGCGGTGACAGACGGCGTAGCCGATGGCATCCGCTTTACCGAGGATGCCCGGTGGCGCGATGTAGAACCAAACGCCGAATGCGAGGAGGGCGGCAAGGGGAAGGAGCCAGCGGGCGAGGAGGTCGGCTTTGGTGCGGGGGACGGTTTGTTCCATGCGCTGATTATATGGGGTTATACGGTGATGTGCAAGAAAAGATGCTTTTGGGTGGATGAAGCAACTGGTTATATTCGCAGTGGGGGAGCGCCCAATGTCGTGGGTTTAGCCACAGAGAGCGCAGAGATTTTGAGATTTTTCTCAGAGATCTCTGTGAGCTCTGTGGCAGAAAAATCTTTAGCCCATTCTTTTAGACACTCTCGTTTCATTTTGGCATTTCTTCCATAACCGCACGAGGCGCTCATCTTCCTTCGCACAGACTGGTAAAATCACACCATGATCCGCGTCGTCTTCATGGGCTCGCCCGATTTCGCCCTCCCCACCCTGCACGCCCTCGCAAAAACCTACGATGTCGTTGGCGTCGTCACCCAGCCCGACCGCGCCTCCGGTCGCGGGCGCGAACTCAAACCGCCGCCCGTCAAAACCCTTGCGCAGGAACTCGGCATTCCCGTCATTCAACCGGAAAAACTCAAACAACCCGAAGCCATGCAGCAACTGCGCGATTGGGCGCCCGACCTCATCGTCGTGGCGGCGTTCGGGCAAATCCTCCGCACCGAGGTTCTCGAACTGCCGCGCTTCGGTTGCGTCAACGTTCATGCCTCCCTGCTCCCGCGCTGGCGAGGCGCCGCACCCATTCAAGCCGCCATCCTGGCAGGCGATGAAGAGACCGGCGTGACCATCATGCAGATGGACGCCGGGCTCGACACCGGTCCCATCCTGGCAAAACGCGCCATCCGCCTCAAAGCGGACGATACGGCTGGTTCGGTCTTCCAAGCCTTATCCACGCTGGGAGCGGATCTGCTCCTCGAAACCCTGCCCGATTATCTCGCCGGCAAACTGACGCCAACCCCACAACCCGCAGAGGGGGTCACCTACGCCCCCATGCTCAAAAAAGAAGATGGACGCCTCGACTTCCACGCCGACGTGAACGAGTTGGAACGCAAAGTGCGGGCGTTCAACCCCTGGCCCAGCGCCTTCATGGACTTCGACGGCACGATGCTCAAAATCCAGCGCGCGCACGTTGCCCCTCTCCCCGCGGGAGAGAGAGGGGCATCAGCGGGGCAAAGGCTCATTGTCCAGAATCAGCCCGCAGTCGTGGCGCGAGGCGGTGTTCTCGTCCTCGACGAAGTTCAGCCGGCCGGGAAAAAGCCGATGAGCGGAAAGTCCTTCCTCGCCGGCGCGCGCAATTGGGAAGCCTGAATTTCATCTTCGTCCATGAGAATACCCTGCCCAAAATGACGGACAGGTCATATAATTTTTCCGGCACAAGACATGCAGAAAGGAGTGCTTATGGCTGAAGAACCGCAAGGATGTGCCCGCACTACCGGAACCGTGATGGGGGAAAAACCGACCGCCGAACAAACAAGCGATACCACCCAATCACAAAAGGAGGCGATTATGACCGCACGCGTGGGGCAAAAAGCGCCCGATTTCCAGGCGCCCATGTACTATCAGGGTAAGTTCGGAAGCGTCAAGCTTTCCGACTTTTTGGGGCAATGGATTTTGCTCTGCTTCTACCCCGGAGATTTCACCTTTGTCTGAGCGACCGAAGTGTCAGCGGTCGCTGCCAAATATCCCGAATTGCAGAAAATGGGGGTGGAGGTGATTTCCGTAAGTGTGGACAGCCACTTTGTGCATAAGATGTGGAACGACCACGAACTGTCGAAGATGGTGGAGGGCGGTGTGCCGTTCCGCATGGCTTCGGATCAGGCGGGGAACGTGGGACGCGCCTATGGCGTGTGGGACGAGAACCAGGGCATCGAACTGCGCGGACGCTTCATCATTGACCCCGATGGCGTGATCCAGGCAATGGAGGTGATGACTCCGCCGGTGGGCCGCCGCCTGGCTGAGACGATCCGACAAATTCAGGCGTTCCAGCATGTCCGTGAGACGAAGGGCGCGGAAGCAACTCCCGCAGGCTGGATGCCGGGCGATATGACGCTGAAGCCGGGTCCCGACCTGGTGGGCAATGTCTGGAAGGTCTGGAATCCTTCGATGGAAAAGTAAGCATACGCTGAAAAAGTCATCGTCCCCGCTTCTCAGCGGGGACTGTTTTTTTACGCGGGATATTCCTCGCGCACGATCGCAATGAATTTCTTGGCGAGAAACGATTGCGTCCGTTCGACGTGAGTCGCCGCGGCAATTTTTCGCTGCGGGGCGGCGCCGCTCAATTCACGATAGATAACCTGTTTTGATTGATCGCTCACCGCCAGCGCTTTTGGCACAAGGGAAACCCCCAAACCCATTGCAACACAATTTTGTACAGTGGATAATTGAGCGGTGTGACAGACAATTTTCATTTCCAAATCCTGTTGATAACAAAAAGATTGCACCTGCTCGCCAAGGCAATGTACTTCACTCAACGCGATAAAAGGGAATTTGTCCAATTCTTTGACGTGAATATTCGCGCGGCTGATAATGTCGTTGGCTTTGGAGGAAGCCACCAATAACGGCTCGCTCAACAACTCTTCGGTCCGGATCAGTCTGTTGTGGATGGGCGTGCTGGTGATACCCACATCCAATTTGCCATCCACAATATCGTGGACGAGGGCTTCGGTCAAATCTTCATGGACGGAGAGGCGCGCCTCGGGAAATTCCTGGTTGAAGCGTTTGATGACGCGCGGCAGGACAAAAGGCGCAATGGTGGGAATAAAGCCGACACTTAACCTGCCGCGGCTGGAATCTGCTTCCTGATTCATCGAATGTTTGATGTCCTGCAATTCGGCAAGGATGCTGACGGCGCGGGGAAGCAAAGCACGCCCTGCGTCCGTTAGGACGACGCGGCGGGGAAGGCGGTCAAAGAGAGGCGTGCCCAATTCCTGCTCCAGTTTTTGAATCTGCTGGCTGAGAGAAGGTTGAGTGACGTTACACCGTTCGGCGGCGCGGCTGAAACTTCCCGTTTCGGCAACGGCAACAAAGTAGGTCAGTTGGTGAATTTCCATTTTGATTCTCTCGGCTGGTTTTGCGGGGGGCATCTGCCTTTGGGGATATATAGTTTTTTCCTATGAATGACATAGGCAACGTATATTTTACATCTATATATGAAAACCGTACAATGTATTCGTACACATTGGATTCGTATCGTTCACCCAATGACAAAAGGAAAACAAACCATGAACAAAGAAAACAAATGTCCTGTTGCCCACGTGGGCATGACTTCCCCCAGCCGCGGCATGTCCAACCGCGATTGGTGGCCCCATCAACTGAACCTGAATATTCTGCATCAACATGCGCCCGCCTCCAACCCGCTGGGACCTGATTTCAACTACGCCAAGGAATTCAAGAAACTCGATCTGGCGGCGGTCAAGAAAGACCTTGCCCAACTGATGACCGACTCGCAGGAGTGGTGGCCCGCCGACTGGGGTCACTACGGCGGCTTGATGATCCGCATGGCATGGCACAGCGCCGGGACGTATCGCATCGGCGACGGCCGCGGCGGAGGCGGCAGAGGCAACCAACGCTTCGCCCCTGTCAACAGTTGGCCCGATAACATCAACCTCGATAAAGCCCGCCGTCTGCTTTGGCCCGTCAAAAAGAAATATGGCAACAAAATCTCCTGGGCAGACTTGATGATCCTCGCGGGTAACGTCGCGCTCGAAACCATGGGCTTCAAAACCTTCGGCTTCGGCGGCGGGCGCGCCGACATCTGGCAGCCCGAAGAAGACATCTACTGGGGCTCCGAAGCCGAATGGCTGGGCGACAAACGCTACAGCGGCGACCGCGAACTGGAAGACCCGCTTGCCGCCGTGCAGATGGGCTTGATCTACGTCAACCCCGAAGGACCCAACGGCAACCCCGACCCGGTCGCTTCGGGACGCGATGTGCGCGAGACCTTCGCCCGCATGGGCATGAACGATGAAGAGACCGTCGCGCTCGTCGCGGGCGGTCACACCTTCGGCAAGGCGCACGGCGCGGGCGACCCGAAACTGGTCGGTCCCGAACCCGAAGCCGCCCCCTTGGAAGAAATGGGGCTGGGCTGGAAGAACAAATTCGGCACGGGCAAGGGCATCCACACCACCTCCAGCGGCATCGAAGGCGCGTGGAAGCCCAACCCCACAAAATGGGACATGGGCTACTTCGACATACTCTTCCGCTACGAGTGGAAACTGGTCAAAAGCCCGGCGGGCGCGCAACAATGGACTCCCGTGGATTGCAGACCCGAAGACATGATCCCCGACGCGCACGACCCCTCGAAGAGACATCCACCGATGATGACCACCGCCGACCTCTCGCTGCGCTTCGACCCCATCTACGAGCCGATCTCGCGCCGCTTCCACGCGGACCCCGAAGCGTTCGCGGACGCGTTCGCCCGCGCCTGGTTCAAACTGACGCACCGCGACATGGGACCCAAAACCCGCTACCTCGGTCCCGAAGTCCCCAAGGAAGATTTGATCTGGCAGGACCCCATCCCCGCGGTCAACCATAAGTTGATCGGCGCGAAGGACATCGCCGCGCTGAAGAAGGAGATTCTCGCCTCGGGTCTCTCAATCTCTGAACTGGTTTACACCGCCTGGTCGTCCGCCTCCACCTTCCGCGGTTCGGACAAACGCGGCGGCGCGAATGGTGCGCGCATCCGCCTCGCGCCGCAAAAGGACTGGGAAGTCAACCAACCCGCGCAACTGGCGAAGGTTCTCAAGACGCTGGATCGCATCCGCAAGGAATTCAACAGCGCGCAAAAGGACGGTAAGAAAGTTTCGCTCGCGGATTTGATCGTGCTGGGCGGCTGCGCGGCGGTGGAAGCCGCGGCGAAGGCGGCAGGTTACGCCGTGAAAGTCCCCTTCACCCCGGGGCGCATGGACGCCTCGCAAGCACAGACCGACGTCAACTCGTTCGCCGTGCTCGAGCCCGAAGCGGACGGCTTCCGCAATTACCAAAAGACGGTGTTCTCCGTCTCTGCCGAAGAAATGCTCGTGGACAAGGCGCAACTGCTCACCCTCAGCGCCCCCGAAATGACCGTCCTCGTTGGCGGCTTGCGTGTGCTGGGCGCCAACTACGGCGGGTCACAGCATGGCGTCTTCACCAAACGCCCCGGCGTTCTGACCAACGACTTCTTCGTCAACCTGACCGACATGGGTGTGGAATGGTACCCTGCCGACGAAAGCGCGCAAATTTTCAAAGCCCATGACCGCAAGACCGGCGAAGTGAAGTGGACGGGCACCCGCGTGGACTTGGTCTTTGGCGCCAATTCGCAGTTGCGCGCCCTCTCCGAAGTCTATGCCCAGGACGACAACCAGGAAAAGTTCGTGCATGATTTCGTCGCCGCCTGGAACAAGGTAATGAACCTCGACCGCTTCGACCTTGCCTAAAAACGCGAAAAGGGCGAACCTTTTCTTCCACCTCGAACAGGACTGGCGCAAGTCAGTCCTGTTTTGTTTTACAATAGGGCATCTTCCAAATTTGGAGGGCATCCATGTCTAAATACGTCGCTGCCATTGACCAAGGCACCACCAGCACGCGTTGCATGATTTTCGATCATGGGGGAAATGTGATTGCCGTCCATCAAAAGGAACATCAACAGATTTACCCCAAGCCCGGCTGGGTGGAGCATGACCCGCTGGAAATTTGGGAGCGCACACAGGAGGTAATGCAGGGGGCGCTGGCGAAGTTATCGAGTGAGCGGTCATCAGTAAGCAGTAATCAGTCATCAGTGATCAGTGAGCAGTCATCAGTGAGCAGTGAGCAGTCAACAGTGAGCAGCCATCAGTCAACAGTGAGCAGTGAGATTGCCGCCATCGGAATCACGAATCAACGCGAGACAACGGTGGTGTGGGAACGGGAAACAGGACGCCCGATTTACAACGCCATCGTCTGGCAGGATACGCGGACGGATGAGATTTGCAACGAACTCGCCAAACAAGGCGGGCAGGACCGCTGGCGCTCGAAGACCGGTCTGCCGCTGGCGACGTATTTTTCGGGTCCGAAAATCAAATGGATTTTAGACAACGTAGCAGGCGCGCGCGCCAAAGCCGAACGCGGAGAATTGCTCTTCGGAAACATTGACACCTGGCTCATCTGGAATTTGACAGGGGAGCACGTCACCGATGTGACCAACGCCTCACGCACGCTGTTGATGAATCTGCACACGTTGGATTGGGATGAGGAAATTCTAAAGGAATTGGACATCCCGCGCGCGATGCTGCCGAAAATCAAATCCTCCTCCGAGGTGTATGGAACAATTTCTGCTGGTCGAGCAGGCGGCGGGGTTTCGATACGCGAAGAACGCTACTCGACCACCACCGCCGTACCGAAACTAGATGCTTTCAACGGCATCCCCGTTGCAGGCGACCTCGGCGACCAGCAGGCGGCGCTCTTCGGTCAGACCTGCTTCACGCCGGGCGAGGCGAAGAACACCTACGGCACGGGCTGTTTCATGTTGATGAACACCGGTGAGAAACCTGTGCAGAGCAAGTCAGGATTGCTCACCACGCTCGGCTACAAAATCGGCGGTCAGCTCGCCGTGTATGCGCTGGAAGGTTCGATTGCCATCACCGGTGCGCTCGTCCAATGGCTGCGCGACAATCTCGGCTTGATCGAAAAATCGTCGGACATCGAAGCGCTGGCGCAGACCGTGGACGACAACGGCGGCATCTACTTTGTCCCAGCCTTCAGCGGGCTGTTCGCGCCCTATTGGAAGTCCAATGCGAGAGGCGTTATCGTCGGGTTGACGCGCTACGTCAACAAGGGACACATCGCCCGCGCCGCCCTCGAAGCCACCGCCTTCCAGACGCGCGAAGTGCTCGACGCCATGGAAACAGACTCCGCCGTGAAGTTGACCGCCCTCAAAGTGGACGGCGGCATGGTCTTCAATGAACTGCTCATGCAATTTCAGGCAGACGTGTTGAATGTGCCGGTCATCCGCCCCAAAGTGGCAGAGACCACCGCCCTCGGCGCGGCATACGCGGCTGGACTCGCCGTCGGCTTTTGGAAGGACTACGACGAACTGCGCGCCAACTGGGCAAAGGAGCGGGAATGGCACCCCAAAATGGACGCAGAGACGCGAAAGAAGTTATACTCTGGCTGGAAGAAGGCAGTCACACGCACGTTCGATTGGGTCGAATAACATTTGTGTAGTCGGCGTTCTCTTACGCGGAGGGATGCGCAACAAAATATGAACCGACAGGAAATCCTCTCTCACCTCAAAGAAAATCCCGAAGTCTCCGTGCTGATCGTAGGCGGAGGCATCAACGGTATCGGCGTATTCCGCGATCTGGCATTGAACGGCGTGGACGTTCTGCTGGTGGAACGCGGCGACTTCTGTTCCGGCGCGTCGGCGGCTTCCTCGCACATGGCGCATGGCGGCATCCGCTACCTCGAAAACGGCGAGTTTCGTCTCGTGCGCGAGGCAGTGCGCGAACGCAACCTCATGATTCAAAACGCGCCGCACCTGGTCAAGCCTCTGCCCACCGTCATCCCCATCTTCAAATGGTTCTCCGGGCTGTTCAATGCGCCGCTCAAATTTTTAGGCGCGCTCGATAAACCCGCCGAGCGCGGCTCGTTCGTCATCAAAATCGGCTTGATGCTCTACGACGCCTACACCGGCAAACAGCGCACTGTGCCTCGTCACACCTTTTTGCCGCGGCGCAAGGCGCTGCAAAAGTGGGAACGCTTGAACCCGAACATCGTCCACGCCGCGGTGTATTACGATGGCGCTATCCTCCAGCCCGAACGCCTCGCCCTGGAGGTCCTGCTCGATGCCGAGCAGGAAAATCCCCGCGCGCACGCCCTCAACTACATGAGCATGGTCAGCGGCATGGAAGATACCGTCGTCCTGCGCGACGAACTCACGGGGGAAAACTTCGAAGTGCGTCCCAAACTGGTCATCAACGCCAGCGGCGCATGGATTGACCTCGCCAACCGCAAACTGGGATTGTCCTCGCGCTTCATCGGCGGCACCAAAGGCTCGCACATCGTCGTGCGGCACGACGAACTCCGCCGCGCCATCGGCGAATACGAATTCTTCTTCGAGAACAAGGACGGGCGCATCGTCCTGCTCTTCCCGCTCTATGACCGCGTCCTCATCGGCACATCAGACATCCCCGTGGAGGACCCGGACGACGTGCGCTGTACGGACGAAGAAATTGACTACTTCCTCGGCATGGTCGAACGCGTCTTTCCCGACCTCAACCTGACCCGCCAAAATATCGTTTTTCAATTCTCGGGCGTTCGTCCGCTCCCCCGCTCCGGCGCAAAGACCGCCGGACAAATCTCGCGCGATCACCACATCGAAGTGTTGAGCGGCGAATGGACGCAGCTTGCCTTCCCGGTCTATTCGCTGGTGGGCGGCAAGTGGACCTCCTTCCGCGCCTTCGCCGAACAGACGGCAGACAAAGCCTTCGAGTATCTCGGCGTCAAGCGCACCAAACGCACCGACTCCCTGCCCATCGGCGGCGGGCGCGGCTACCCCGCCAGCGAGGAAGAGATGCAGCGCCAAATCCAGAGCCTCGCCGCCTGGACCGGTCTGCCGCGCGAACGTGTGCAGACGCTCTTCGAGCGTTACGGCACGCGCGCCGAAGCGGTGGCTGGCTTCATCGCCGAAGGGACAGACCGCCCCCTCACCGCGCTCCCCGATTACTCCCTGCGCGAAATTCAATTCATCGCCACACACGAAAAAGTCATCCACCTCGATGACTTCGTTTTACGGCGCTCCATGCTGGCAATGCTGGGGCATCTGACGCGCGTAGGGCTGGAAGAACTGGCGGAGGCGCTTGCCTCCGCCCTCGGCTGGACGCGGGAGCAGAAAGAGGCAGAGGCGGCGCGCACGCTCTCCATTCTGGCAGACCGGCACGGGCTTGTCCTGAGCGCAGCCGAAGGGGTCCGCTCGTGAAGCGGGTGGTAAAATCAAAGCCCTATGTCACCCCGCAAGTCGAAACTCCGCGTTGATTTGGTCATCCCCGTCTATAACGAAGAGGGGGTGGTCGAGCAGACGTACGAGGAAATCCGCAAAGTCATTGACGCCCTGCCCTACAAATTCACCATTTATTATGTGGACGACGGCTCGGAAGACGGCACGGTGGCGTCGCTCAATGCGCTCGCCCGCCGGGATAAACGGGTGGTGGTTTTGGAACTTTCCCGCAACTTCGGGCATCAAGCCGCGCTGACCGCCGGGCTAGATGCGGCGCAGGGCGATTTCGTCATCTCGATGGATGCGGACGGACAACATCCGCCGTCGTTGATTCCGCAGATGATCGAGTTGTTCCAGCAGGGGTACGATGTGGTACAGGCGCAGCGGCTGGACGAGGGCGGAACATCCTTCAAACGTCTGACCTCGGCGGCGTTCTACCGCATCATCAACGCCATCAGCGGAACGCAGATGGTGCCTGGCGCGGCAGACTTTCGCGGGCTGAGCCGTCAGGCGGTGGATGCGCTGAAGTCCATGCCGGAGTATCACCGCTTTTTGCGCGGCATGGTCTCGGCGATGGGATACAACAGCGTCATCCTGCCTTACCACGAAACGAGGCGCGTTGCCGGACGCTCGAAATATTCGCTGGGCAAGATGGTGCGCCTGGCAATGGACGCCATCTTTTCATTCTCCCTCGTTCCCTTGTATATCGGCATGAGCGCCGGGGTGATCTTTCTCTGTCTCGCCGCGCTCGAGATGGTGTATGTGTATTCGTTCTGGCTCAAAGGCGATACGGTCTCGCTAGCGCCGGGCTGGAGTTCGCTCATGTTTGTGATTTTGATTGCCAGCGGCGTCATCCTGATTGTGCTTGGGTTTATCGGCGTGTACATCGGCTACATTTTTCAACAGGTCAAACAAAGACCGGTCTATCATCTCAAAAAGAGGACGGAATGAGCGAGACGCCCTTGTATCAATTCGTCTTTCTGCGTCACGGCGAGTCGCTGGGCAATGCGCAGTCGCGCTGGCAGGGACAGTCCGACTATCCCCTCACCGATAAGGGACGCGCCCAGGTGCGCGCGCTGGCAGAACGCTGGAAGGCGGAAGAAGCGAAGTTCGACCTCATCATCTCCAGTCCTCTCGGTCGCGCCAAAGAGACGGCGGAAATCCTCGCCGAGGCGCTGCATGCACCGGTCGAGTTCGACCCGATTTGGCTGGAACGCGCCATCGGCGAGATGGAGGGTCTTACCGCCGAAGAAGTGCGTCAGAAACCCCGCCCGCCCTACGTCACGCCCTATGACCCCGTCGGCGGCGACGGCGAAGGCGATTGGGCGCTGTTCCTGCGCGCCGGGCAGGCGCTTCACAGCCTGCTGCGCAGACCGCCCGGCAGTTACCTCATCGTCTCGCATGGCGGCTTGCTCAACCAACTCATGCACGCCGTCATCGGCATCGCCCCGCATGTTGACCCCTCCGGCGTGCGCTTCCGCTTCGAGAACACCGCCTTTGCGCGGGTGTTCTACCATCCTCATCAGCACCGCTGGGTCATAGACGCCGTCAACGACCACGCGCACTGGAAATCCGACGAATAAACATGGCGCTTTCTTCTGCTTCTCCCCTCAATGCAAAACTCAAAGTCCTCACGTTTGGCGCGGGCGCCATTGGCACCTACATTGGCGGGAGTCTGGCGCTCGCCGGGCACCCCCTCGTTTTTGTGGAACAGCCCAAAGTCGTGGAAGAGTTGCGGCGGCGCGGCATGCGGCTCGACCTGACCCTCGATGAAAGAAGGAAGACGAAAGAAGCAAGCCTGTTGGATCCATCCTCGTTCGTCATCGTTTCTTCCCTCGAGGAGGCGCTTCGCTACGGACCCTTCGACCTGGCTCTGTTTGCCCTGAAATCGTTCGACACCCCTGCCGCTTTGGAGGGCATCAAGCCTTTCGCCGATAAGATGCCGCCCATCCTGTGTCTCTCGAACGGCGTCTCGAATGAACCTGCCATCGCCGAAGCCCTCGGCGCAGACAAGGTCATCTATGGCACGGTGACTTCCGCCATCGGGCGGCGCGGACCGGGCGACATCGTCCTCGAAAAACTGCGCGGCGTGGGCATCGCCAAGGGACATCCGCTTTCGGAAACATTGAACGACGCCTTCAACCAGGCTTACCTCAACTCGCGCCTGTTCGACGACGCGGCTTCGATGAAATGGTCGAAGATGCTGACCAATCTCATCGCCAACCCCACCTCCGCCATCCTCGATATGACCGCCGCCGAGGTCTTTGCCCACAAAGACCTGTACCGCATCGAAATCGCCATGCTGAAGGAGTGCCTGGCGGTGATGGAAGCGCAGGGGTTGAAAGTGGTGGACCTGCCCGGCACGCCGGTGCGGGCGCTGGCATTTGCGACCAAACTTCCGCTGTGGCTCTCGAAGCCGTTCCTCAGCAAAGCCGCCGGCGCCGGGCGCGGCGCAAAGATGCCCTCCTTTCACATTGACCTGCACTCCGGGCGCGGCAAGAGCGAAGTGGAATATCTGCACGGCGAGGTGGTGCGCGCCGGCGAAAAATACAACGTGCCGACGCCGGTCAACAAAGTGTTGACCGAAACCCTGCTGGCGCTGACGCGGGGGGAAATTCCGCTCGAAGCGTTTGCGCGCAAACCGGAACGATTGCTCGAGAAGTTGACCGCTTAAAGCAGCCCAGGCGTAAGCATGAAAAAGAATACGCCGTTACTGGTCATTGTTTTCCTGCTTTTTCCCATCGCCCTCCTCTACGGCTGGGGCGTGTATGCCCCTTCGGATGACACGTATATTTTTCTCGTCTATGTGCGCAACTTCCTCAGCGGGAACGGTCTGACCTACAACGGCACAGTCGTGGAGGGATTTACCAGCGTCTTTTGGGTCTTTCTGCTCACACTGTTTGGCGCGCTGGGCGTTCCTCTGCCCGAATTGGCGGCTGGACTGAGCATGGTCTCCGCGCTGTTTGCCTTGCTGGCAACCTACCGTCTAGCAGTCAGCATGGGTATTCCGCCGGGCTGGCTGGCGTTGATGCCCCCCTTCCTGCTTGCCCTGACCGGCGACTTTGCCTTTTATTCAGTGGTTGGTTTGGAAGAAGTATTGTTCACCGCCCTGGTAACATTCAATCTGGCTTTGCTTCTTTCGAAACCCGTCGAGGCGTTGTTGCGAACCAATTACTACGCGGCGCTTCTGGCGGTGATGATTCTCACGCGTCCGGAAGGCGCGTTGATTTGCGCCCTGTTCTTCCTGATGGTGTTGAAAAAGGATACCTTCCCCCTGGTTCTGCAATGCGGCGTCAAACTCTCATTGTTTCTGCTCCCAATACTGGCTGCCAAATGGGCGTATTATGGATACTGGCTTCCCAACACTTGGTACGTCAAGGGAGGCGCGGGGCTGGCAAATGCCGGGCAGGGATTGGTCTATGTCCTTTTCAACGGAGGCAGATATATCAGCGTGCTGGCTGTGCTGGCGGCGCTGGTGATTTGGATGCGGTATCGCAAACAGCCGTTCGCCACACAAAGACTTCTGCCTCTCGCCGCGATGGTGGTCATTTGGCTCGCCCATATCATCATTCAAGGCGGAGATAACATGGTGGGCGGTAGGTTCTTTCTGCCCATCCTGCCCCTCGTCTATTGCATCCTCATCGAGACCGCATGGCAGGCGCGTTTGGGACAAATCGCGATTGTTGTCACCTCCCTTGTAATGGGAAGCGTCCTGCTGCTTGCCTATGTCACCAGCCCAGGCATACAAGCGCAAGCCGACTCATGGCGCGAGGTGTTCGAGACCCGCAAAAAAGCGGGATTGTACTTGCGCGAACATTATCCGCCAGATACGCTGGTGGCGTTGAATCAGGCGGGGATTATCCCGTATTATTCCCAACTCCCCACCATTGACATGCTGGGGCTGAACGATGTGTATATTGCCCATCACGGCAAGCGGGATTTCAGTTTGTGGTATGCCCACCAGGCGGGCGATGGCGCATACGTCCTCTCACAAAGACCCGACATCATCATCTTCGGTGGGCGCGGATTGAACGCCCAGCCCGGCGATTTCATCAGCGACAGAGAGATTTGGGCTTCAGAGCAGTTCCAAAATGAATATGTGCTGACCGAATGGGAGGGAATTGGTCCGGTATACGTGCGAAAGGATAGTCAATGAAACACATTCAGATTTCACAACCCAGCGATACCGTTCAAATCCACCTGCCCGACGGACAAACGCTCGAAGGTCCGCGCGGGGCAGCGGTGGGAGAATTTCTATCGGCAGTCGAACACCGCTCACTGCTGGTGGGCGCCATCGTCAACGGCGAACTGCGCGAGTTGACCTACCCCGTCCGCATGGAGGCAAAGGTCGAGCCGGTGCTGATGGATTCCGCCGACGGCGCGCGCATCTACCGCCGCTCGCTGACCTTTCTGCTCGAAAAAGCCTTTGCCGACCTCTTCCCCGAAGGAACGCTCTATGTGGATCACTCCGTCGCTTCGGGCGGATACTTCTGTCAGGTAACGGGACGCGCCCCGCTCTCCGATGAGGAAATCGAGGCGTTGAAAGCGCACATGCAGCAACTGGTCGAAGCAGATTTGCCCTTCGAGCGGAAGGAAGTCCCTTTGCAGGAAGCCATCGAATATTTCCGCTCCAAGGGCTATGAAGACAAGGTTTCGCTCCTGAAGTATCGCAGGAAGAATTACCTCACACTCTACCGCCTCGAAAATCATCTGGATTACCACCACGGCTACATGGTGCCGTCCACAGGATATTTGCGCATCTTCGACCTCAAAGCGACCGACGGCGGCTTTACCCTCGGCTACCCGCGCCGGCACAAACCCAACGAACTTCAGCCCATGCCGGAGTATCCCAAACTGCTGGCGGCGTTCCGTCAATACGGCGGCTGGCTGGCGCGCCTCGGCATCGAAAACGTCGGCTCGCTGAACGAAGCCATCGAGCAGGGACGCGCGGACGAGATCGTGCTGGTCTCGGAGGCGTTCCACGAACAGAATCTGGCAGACATCGCCCGCACTGTGGCAAATCACCTCGACAAGAGTCATCTCATCCTCATCGCGGGTCCCTCCTCTTCGGGCAAGACCACCACATCGAAACGCCTCACCATCCAACTACTGACGCTGGGCATCTCGCCCTTCCCGCTCGAATTGGACAATTACTTCCTCGACCGCGACAAGACTCCCCTTGGCATAGACGGCAAACCCGACTTCGAATCCATTGACGCCCTCAACCTGCCTCTGCTCTGGGAGCAGCTGCCGCGCCTGATTCGGGGAGAAGAAGTCCAACTGCCGCGTTACAACTTCAAGGAGGGCAGGAGCGAGCCGGGCAAGGTCATCCAGTTGAAGCGCGGACAGCCCATCATCCTGGAAGGGATTCACGGCATGGACCCGCGTCTCATCCCCGACAGCCTGCGCGGCGAGGCATTTCGGATTTACGTCTCGGCGCTGACGCAGTTGAACCTCGACCGCCACAACCGCGTCTCCACCACCGACACGCGCCTCATCCGCCGCATCGTGCGCGACGCGCGCGAACGCGGCTACAACGCGGCACAGACCATCGCCAACTGGGAGGCGGTGCGGCGCGGCGAGAAGCGGCACATCTTCCCCTATCAGGAAAACGCGGACGTGATGTTCAATACAGCGCTGGTGTATGAGATGGCGGCTTTGAAACCGTTCGCAGAGCCGCTTCTGCGACAGGTTCCGTTTGGCACGCCCGAATACATCGAGGCAAAACGCCTGCTGGCGTTCCTCGAATGGTTCCTGCCATTGGATGCAAACCTCGTGCCGGATAACTCGCTGCTGCGCGAGTTTCTGGGCGGTTCGATTTTGAAGGATTTTACGGTTTGGAAGGATAAATGAACTACGGCACAACCGGCGCTTTGAAGAGCAGTCCCACTGCGTAGCCTGCCAGCGCGCTGACGGTGCCGATGATTGCCATTTCCAACCCGCTGCGAAAGGGTTTGCCGACCGTCACACGGGCTTTATAGAAACCGACGACGAACAGGGTCAGGGCGGCGATGAGGATCGAGAAAACAATGCTCAGGTTCACGGTCCAGAAAAAGAACGGGAAGAGCGGGATGAACGAGCCGACCAGGGCGGAGAATCCCACCAGCAGAGCCGAGTTGAGCGCCCGCGATTTTTCCGGCGGCGTCAACTGAAATTCCTCCGACATCATCACGTTGACCCATACGTCGGGATTGGAGGTGATGACCTCCACAATCTTGTCGAGCGTCTCGCCGTCGAAGCCCTTTTTGCGGTAGATGTCGCGGATCTCCTCAACTTCCACATCGGGCGCGAGATGGATGTGGCGGTACTCGCGCTCGCGTTCGCTGTGATAAAGGTCGTTCTCCGCCAGGGTGGAGGTGTAAGCGACCGCGCCCATCGAGATGGATTCGGCAAAGGTCGCCGCCAGCCCCGCCGCGATGACGATGCGGGCGTCCGCTGTTGCCGCGGCAACGCCCAGGATAACGCCCAGCACATTGACCAAGCCATCCTGCCCGCCGAGAATCACATTGGCAAGGTGAAACTCACCGTGATGCGGATCGTGGTGGTCGTGCCAGCGCACCTGCTGGATGATTTTGCTGTGTCCATGTTCTGTGTTCGACATAGATTTATTCGATATGTCAAATGGAATTTTCCATCATCCCTTGCCCCTCTCCCAAATAAAGAGGGGTTGGGGTGAGGGGAAGCCACGCGGAAGACGACGCTTACCGATCCAGATACATATCTTTCATCGAGAGTTCGTCTTCGGCGGGTTCGAGATGCGTGAAGACCGTCACCGCGCCGCCCAGGGAGGAGCGAATATCGTCCTCGAAGTCTTCCACGATGTGATGCGCGTCGTGAACGGTGGTATCACCTGGCACGAGCACATGCACCGAGATGAACCGGCGCGCCGCCGCCTGCCGTGTGCGCAGGGCATGGAATCCCACGCCTTTTTCCTGATACTTTGCCATGACATCCTGAATGAGCCTTTGTTCGTTCTCAGGCAGTGCCGCGTCCATGAGACCCATCACCGAGCGGCGGATGAGTTGAAATCCCGTCCAGAGAATGTTGAGCGCAACCAGAATGGCAACGAGCGGATCGAGCGCATCCCAGCCCGTAACGCCTGCCAGCGCAACGCCGACAATCACCCCCACCGAAGTCCACACATCGGTCATCAGGTGACGCGCATCCGCTTCGAGCGTGATGGAGTTCCGTTTCCTGCCCGCCTCGAGCAGAATGCGCGCAACGCTGAAATTGACCAGCGACGCGACGACCGAAACCCCCAGACCGACGCCCAATTGTTCGATTGGGCGCGGCTCGATCAATCTTTGCACAGCCGTAACCAAAATGGCAATCGCCGCGCCGAAGATGAGTATCCCTTCCGTGACGCTGGCGAAATACTCCGCCTTGCTGTGACCGTACACGTGGTCTTCATCAGCGGGGCGCGCCGCGATGGAGAGCATGGTCAACGCCATGAGCGCACCCGCCAGGTTGACCAGCGACTCGATGGCATCGGAGAGCAAGCCCACGGAACCCGTCAAAAAGTAGGCGGCGGTTTTGAGCGTGATGGTCGCCACAGCCGCACCCACCGAAAGCCAGGCAAAGCGGGTCAGCGAAGCGCGGTCCTTCAACAGGTCGGTTTTATTTCGTTTCTCTGACATAAAATGATGATACATCCCCTCGGCACACTTGAGAATGGACGAAAGTCACAAATCAAAAAGCATGCCGCGCCAAGCAACAGCAGACGTTCAAAACATCATTCTTTGCGCGCCGGACTTTTCCAGCGGGTCGCTGGCGATTTGTTCCTCGAAGGTCTCGCGCGTCAGCACGGGCAATTCAATCAGGGTTCGCAACAAACGATATTTGACAAGGCGATACTTCTTCAGGCGCGCCGCCAGAGCAGGGTCGCGTTCGGCTTTGTATTCGATCAGCCCCGCCCGTCCGCCGGGGATGACGATGATGGTGCGCTCCGGCGGATAAGGCGTCTCCTCCAATGCCCGCCCAATCAAAGCGGAAGCAAGAACATAGAACGCACGCACCACGCCGCCGTTTTCATCCTCCCAGAGATAATTTCTCCCTGCCGGACGGGTGACGTAATTCAGCCGCTTGCCGATTGCCTCGAGCAGAGCCGTGACCGTGTGCAACTCCCTGCGCCGCACGGCAGCGACATCTTCCGGGCGCAAGACGAACGCCGCTCCCTGCCGCAGGGCATACGAGTCCAGCACGGCGTAGATCATCCCTTTGGAGGGCGTAAGCAGACCGGGAAAACGGGGATACACATCGTCTTCGATTTCGATGTAAATGCTGTTGGGATTCTTTTGCAGAAAAGTGACAACGGCAACCTCCACACGGTCCGCAAGCGATTCGCCGCTTGCCGCCGTCAGCCCCCACAACCCCGTCTCGACGCCCTCCCCGCTCGAATAATGGACGAACCGTTCATCCTCCAGCAGCGCCTTTTGAATGACCGACTGCGTCAGGCGCAGCGCCTCATCGAATTCGCGCTCCTTTTTCTTCAGAGCGTGCGCCTCTGCCAGCGCAATCAATCCTGCTGCATGAAGGTGCAGATACCCCACCGGCTCGCCGCGTTCGGTCAAATATGCAACCATCGCTTCGCGCACCAGAGCGGTATCCGCTTCATTCGCCTCACGTTTCAGAGTCTCGCCGCGCCGCCAGACCACCTGCACGGCGTCGTGTTCGGTGCGCAGGGCAAGCGAGGTCAGGTCGAAGCCGGCGGCGCTCGCGGCAGTCAGCGCAGAGGTCAGAAACGACGGTTCGGGTTCGGGCAGCAACCCCAAAAACGGCGTCCCCAGCGGCAGTAATTCGAGGAGATGTGAAAACGCCGCATGAAGGGCGGTAGCGTTCCATGCCCAGTCGTAACGGCGGCGGCGCAGCGCCACCTTGAACGGCTCCACCGCCTCGCGCCCCCACAGCCACCCCGCCCACAACGCCGAAAGCGTCCAAAACGCCTGGTTCGGACGCGGCACCGCACCGATGACCGCCGCAATAGGAATTTCCTTTTTGACCTCGCGCGCCAACTCTTTGAGACGACCCTCATAGAGACAAATCCCCCCGCTCTCTGGAAGCCTGCCAGGCCACGCCTCCAGCGGGACGCCGGAACCTGTCTCTGCCCACAGGCTTTGTCCACGCTCGAGCATCATCCACAGATTGTGTTCGCGAAACTGAGCGGGAATGTTGAGTTGTTTGGGGCGCGGTCTTTCGGAGGGATGCCCCCAGAGGGTGTTGCCCGCGTCACAGACGACCAGCAGCAGGGCACTCAAGGCGCGTTTTCGTTCGGGCGATAACCGCAGCGAGTCGAGGCGGTTGATGACGGTGGTCAGGAAATACAGGGGACGCGGCAGGTAATGGGAAATCGCTTCTTCCGCGTAGATGCGGTCTTCGTCGTCGAGCGCCGCCACCCGTTCGAAGGCACGCGAGCGGTGCAGGCTGTCGGTGGCGGCAATCTTCTTGGCGCGATCGACATCCTGTGGAGCGGCGAGGCGTTCGCCCGCATCGCCGCAATGCGGACAGGTGTAGATGCGGGCGTAGGGCGTGTCTTCGCCTTTGCGCCAGAGGAAGGCTTCCGCCTGAATTTCACGTTCGCATTTTTCACAGGGGGTGAGGTAGAGGGATTGGAGATGCACGCCGAGGCGTTCCTCGCCTTTTTTGGAGGTCTCCAGTTCGGAGAGGGCGGCTTTGAAATCCGCTTCGGCGGGAGGCTGGGCGGCGGTCTCCAGCAGGAAGCGGGTGATGGGGTTGTTGACGGTGACGAGGACGCGGTAACCGGCGCGGGCGGCTTCGAGGGTCAGGCGGGGGGAAAAGCCGAAAGGGTCGAGCACCCAAGCGCCGGGTCCGGCGTGAAGCGGGAGCCAGCGCGAGACCACTCCCTCTTCCAGCGGAGGCGTGAAGCGCGAGAGCGGACCGGGGTCCGCCGGCTTCGTTCCGGGGAGGTAGGGTTGAGGCTGCATCGGCAAAACATCACCTAACCTTTCTCCAAATTCCTGTGCCTATATGTTCGATAAATCCAAGTTTATGCAAAATCTGCAATTGCTGTCTGATCTTTGCCCTGATATTCAAATTCTGCGGGTAGTGTTGCTTGAACTTATTCTCGTATCCGTAAATTTCCCGGTTGGTAAACCTGTCTTCTGGGAGCGCGCTGTAAACCAGTTCAAGCCAGCCAACCAAGTCTGCTTTTGTTGGCTTTGGACGCTGAAGTTTGTTCGCTTTTCCCAAAAATGTTTCTTTCAGTTTTTTGAGTTCAGAATCCTTTGCCAGCCTACGCTCGCGCAATTTTTCATGTTGGCACAGCTCCGCAAACAGGGCAATAAACTCATCATCAGGTACGACTCTGTCGGGATGGTACTTTAGCCTGTTGTATGTGCTGTATATCTCCGATACGATTTCTGCTTGAACATTGTCTCTGATAACTACATTCGCTTCAATGTTTGATGTTAGCCCGCGCCGTGTCAAATTTGACGAGCCAATAATTGCTGTAGCGGTATGGTCATCTCTCATCAAATACATTTTGGGGTGGTATATCGCCGAAGCGCTTCGAGATGCAAAACACAGTAGAGAGACTTGTGAAGTTTCATGGGTCAAGTCATATAATTTTTTTATAGCAGAGGGATCGGTAGCGCGCACATCCATACCCACAAGAAATTCAACATAGGCGCCTGCAGCCAGCGCTGTCTGTACTGAAGGCATGATTTGCAATAAACCGTCGCTTGACACAAATGCCACGGCAATGCGAACATCATTCGCTGCTTTAATAGAAGAGACAAGCTCAGCGGCAGTGTTGTGTTCGACATTATCTATCATTTGGAGTTGCATATGCGAACCTGTTGTATTGTTGCTCTCAAAAGTTGCCTATAAATTATCTCGCCTTACGTGTTAGCACGAGCTGTATCTCGTATTTTCGGGCGACCTAAATTCCCATGCGGGGATAATGTGCCAGCGGCATAAACAAACTGCACTATGGAATGGCGCCCAAGAGCGGCGCGCAGACGATGTCATAGTATTCGAGTTCGACGGCTTTGTTTTGTTCGGCGTAGGCAGCGGCTTCCTTGCCGATGTTGCGGACGTTGTCGAGTTCGGCGCGTACCTGGTAGGGCCAGTAGCGGGGAATGACCATACGTGGGTCGTTGACGTAGCCTTCGGGGAGATAGGAGGGACGGGCGGGGTCGGGCTGGTCGGCGAGGGGAATCCAGTTGTACATGACCGGTCCGCGCGGATTGACGGTGAAGCCGAGGCGGTAGCCGTATTCGCGGGCGATTTGCACGGGACGGATGCCGAAACCGCCGCCGGGCCAGATGATGGCAACCGGGGTTTTGTGGAAGTTCTGCTGAAGGTCGGCGATGGACTTTTCGAATTCGGTGCGGATGAATTCGTCGGTGGAGGCGTCGGTCATGTTGATGTTGTGGATGTAGCCGTGCGATTGATGGTCCACCCAGCCTTCGGCTTCGAGGGCGATGTTGTCCTGCAGGGCGATGGCGCGGGGTCCGTCTTCGGCGCTGATCCAGGAGTTGACGACCACCCAGCCCCATTGTTCGTAATAGGGGCGGAAGTGGGTGTTGAAGTTTTCGCCGGTGCGGCGGTCGTCCTGAATGAGGAGGACGGAACGCGGAGGAATGTAGGCATTGTGGTCGAGGAAGTCTGCCAGTTGTGCGGCGCTGATGGCTTGAAAGCCCTGCTCGTGCAGGTCGTTCATCATGTGCTGGAAGTCTTCGACGGTGATGTCGTTGGCGGTCACATCCGCCGCGTCTCTTTTGATGCCGTGAAGCATGACGACCATGACAACGGTGCCGGGGGCGGCGTTATCCGATTTCCATTTGTTGTAGAGGTAGCGGCAAGTGTCGGCTTCGTAGGTGTGCGGGGTGTCGAGGGGGTTGAGGCGGGCGGTGGTGAAGGGCGCCGGCAGGGCAGGCGGGGTGCGGACGGCGGTCGGTGAGGGGATGGGGGTATCGGTGGGCGCGGGGGTGGCAGTGGGCTGGAGGGCGGCGAGGGCGGTCTGGTATGCCTGCGTGGAGAGGGCGCTCACGTCGAGGGTGGGGGCGGAGGCTTGAGGCGCGCACGCGCTCAATAGGATGGCGAGCAGGAGGAGGGTAGGGGTGAGGCGGGAGGGCATGAGGGAGGTATCAGTCATCAATAATCAGTTATCAGTGAGCAGTGAGCAGTGATCAGTTATCAGTGACAGTACTTACGCAGATAGGAGTAATTGCATAGAGATTTTACCCTTGAGCATAGGCGGCTTGTGATAGTAGTCTGGGATGAAAGTTTCCCGCTGCAAACGCTCCTTGGCTTCACCC
>Ga0073932_1001334_pt1 | contig 47585 bp, 46 predicted proteins | sample DewCreD2012metaG_FD_76967 | JGI IMG/M metagenome (GOLD analysis project Ga0073932, IMG submission 76967) | Hot spring sediment bacterial and archeal communities from British Columbia, Canada, to study Microbial Dark Matter (Phase II) - Dewar... ...
CCACATGATAATGATGGTGCTATTGTATCTATTCATGCTGGTCAAGGTGGGACAGAAGCGATGGATTGGGCAGAGATGCTTCTTCGTATGTATCTTCGTTTTGTGGAAAAGCATTTATGGCAATATGATTTAATTGAAAAAATAGCAGGTGATGAAGCGGGAATAAAAAGCGCTACTTTTAGCGTGCCAGAAATTTTAGCCTATGGTTATCTTAGAAGTGAAGCAGGTGTACATCGCCTTGTACGACAATCTCCTTTTAACGCTGATAAACTCAGGCAGACATCATTTGCTTTGGTAGAAGTATTACCAATTATAGAAGACACTAAAGAGATTGAGATAAACGAAAGTGATTTAGAATGGGAATTTTTTAGAAGCGGAGGTAAGGGCGGACAAAACGTAAATAAAGTATCCACAGCCGTACGTTTAAGACACAAACCAACAGGTATTATTGTTGAATGTCAGGAGCAGCGTTATCAAGGCCAAAATAGAGAGACAGCTTTAAGAATATTAAGAGGAAAACTTTGGCAAATGATGGAAGAGCAGAAGGTAAAACATCTGTCGGAGTTAAAAGGTTCTTTCAAAATGGCTTCCTGGGGCAACCAAATCCGTTCATATGTTTTGCATCCGTATCATTTGGTGAAAGATACAAGGACAGGCTACGAAACTAATAATACGGAGAAAGTGTTAGATGGGGAGATTGATGATTTTATATATGCCTACTTGAAAAAATTTTCAACTATCGTATAGTAGTAATACATACTATACATATGAAAAATATCCGAGATGAAAACAATTTAATGCATAGATTTGAAGAAACAAGAGAATCTGTTCCGAAAAATTTAATAGTGGTTTTGGTTTTAATAGTTATGGCTGGTGTAATTTCTGGTTATGGATTGACGTATATAAATAAAGCAGTTACTCCCCCTAAAGGAGAAGAGGAGAATAAAAAAATCGTAGTAGGTTCTGCAGATAAAAAAACATTCCGCGATCAAGCAGAGGGAATATTGGAATTAGGTGGTATAAATGGTGAAGGTACACACAGATTGATAAGAAGCGGAGGAGAAAGTCAAACCGTTTATCTTACCTCATCGGTACTTAATCTGAATGACTTTGTCGGTAAAAAAGTTCGTGTTTGGGGTGAAACTAATGCTGGGCAAAAAGCCGGATGGCTTATGGATGTGGGAAGAGTAGAGACTATAAACTAAAACTCTTTTCCTTTTTTATGATCCTATTTGATGAAGTCACAAAGAATTATTCTAATTCTATAGCAGCTCTTTCTAATATTAATCTTAAAATTAATGATGCTGATTTTGTTTTTCTTATAGGTTCCTCCGGTGCAGGAAAAACCACTCTTCTTCGTCTTATCATCAGAGAATTAGAACCTTCATCCGGCTCAATTTTTATTGATGATTGGGAAGTGAATAAATTACCTAAAGACAAGCTCCCTTACCTTAGAAGAAAAATAGGTTTTGTTTTTCAAGATTTTAAACTTTTAGCCGATAGAACAGTAGCAGAGAATATAGCAGTATCTTTAGAAATATTAGGGAGGCAAAGACGTGAAATAGAAGAAAGACTAGCGGATGTTTTAGAGATGATTCATTTGCCGGATAAGGCCGATTATTTCCCGAAACAACTTTCTTATGGTGAGCAACAAAGAGTTGCTATAGGAAGAGCAATAGCTGGAGGATCAAGGATACTTTTAGCTGATGAGCCTACAGGGAATCTTGATCCAAAAACCTCATGGGAGATACTAAAGATAATAAATGAAATAAATAAACAAGGAACAACTATAGTCATGGCTACTCATAATGTAGATATAGTAAACAGTATGAAAAAGAGAGTAGTTATATTAGAAAAGGGAAAAATTGTGAAAGATAGCAAAAAAAGTAAATATACATAAATTTAAAAATTTTATATGCAGATAAAACAATCAATGTGGAGTCGAATAAGACGTACTCCTTACCAAGCAGCTGCTGCGGTTTTTATGATAACCGTAACCTTATTTGTTCTATCGGTTTTTTTACTCTCTGCTACTACTCTTTCTTCTTTGCTGGCATACTTTGAGACAAAACCTCAGATAACAGTATTTTTTAAAGAAAACAAAGAAAAAATCTCTGTTGATGCCCTGATGGAAAAGCTTAAAAGTACAGGAAAAGTATCAAATTTAAAATATATATCCAAAGATGAGGCCTTAAGAATTTACCAAGAACAAAATAAAAATGATCCTTTACTTTTAGAGATGGTTACAGCAGATATTTTGCCTGCTTCTTTGGAGGTTTTTGCTACTTCACCCCAATACTTGGTAGAAATCGCAGAATTGGTAAAAAAGGAGCCAGATGTTGATGAAGTAGTATTTCAAAAAGAGGTGGTAGATACATTGATTTCTTGGACTACCACCATAAGGAAAATCGGAATATTTTTTGTCGCGCTTCTTTTTCTTGTTTCTTTCATGATACTTGTTACTACTATAGGTATGAAAATAGCTTATCGTAAAGAAGAGATAGAAATTTTAAGACTAGTGGGAGCTACATCTTGGTATATCAAACGTCCTTTTATTCTCGAAGGTGCTTATTACGGGATAGTAGGAGCTTTTTTTTCTTGGGTTTTGATATCTAGTGTTATTTTATATCTACAGCCTTTTATGATGTCATTCCTTCAGGGTATTTCTCCTTTATTACCTACAAGAGTAAATCAGGTAAATATCTATCTTTGGCCGCCAAATATCATGATTTTCCTTTTGCTTTTTACGGTCCTTTTATTGGGAGGATTATTAATAGGTTTAATTGGAAGTTTTTTTGCAGTATCAAGATATATGAAATAACAGTTTACCATATGGAATATGAAAATTTTATGGAAAAGATCGTTTTTAATAATCATTTTGTGTCCACTTTTTCTCATTAATGCGGTAATAGTTTTTGCTTCTTCTTGTCCAAAAGATGATCCATGTAAAGATAGCGGTAGCGTTTTCGATAAAGTTTCCTGTTATTCAAATATCGTAAATATTTGCGCAAGTGAGCGTGAAAGTATGACAGCACAGGTAGTTTACTTATCAAGCAAAATAGAAATGACTATAAATAAAATTGAAGCAGCAAAAACAAAGATAAAACAGTTAGAAGAGGAAATAGATAATATCTCAAATAAATTAGATAATCTCGAAAGTTCACTCACCAAAATTACCAGTTTATTCTTGGATCGGATAGTAGCAACTTATAAATATGGTGAGATTTCTTATCTAAATCTTTTCGTTAATACCAATAGATTATCAGAGTTGATAAAGCGTTATAAATATGTACAGGTTATTCAAGCTCACGATAGAAGGATTTTATTTCAATTGCAAAACAGTAAAGTAAACTTTCAAGAACAAAAGAAATTAAGAGAAGATAAAAAACTTGAATTAGCAAAACTTAAGAAACAACTCGAGGTGGAAGAAGTTAACTTAGCCAAACAGAAAAGAGATAAGGAAGTTTTTTTGGAAGTGACAAAAAACAGCGAAAAGATATATAAACAAAATTTAGAAGCAGCACAAAAAGAGGCAGGTGAAATACAAAAGGCCGCTTCCATCTTGTCTCAAGCAGGTATTCCTAAAAGAGTAGGAAAAGGTGAAGTAATAGGAATAATGGGTAATACAGGTTTTTCTACGGGTCCCCATCTACATTTTGCCGTTTATAATTTGACTGAATCAGATCTGAATAAATTTAATTTTGACAGCAGCTATGAAAATCCCTTCAATTATTTGCGTTCCAGAAGTCTCACTTTTCAAGCGAATTCTTGCGATGATGTTGGAAGTACCACCACAAAAACAGTAGGAAGTGGTTCTTGGGATTGGCCGATGGCAAATCCGACTATTACTCAGTGCTTTGGACACACTCCTTTTTCTGGTGCGTATTATAGATCAGGTATACATAATGGTGTAGATATGTATGATGATATAAATACCTTAATAAGAGCAGTTGATGATGGTAATGCCTATACTTATCGTGGTGGACAATCGGCTGGAAATGGTGTTTTTATTTTCCATCCAAACGGGAAAATGACATTATATTGGCATCTGCAATGATTAAAAAATTATTCAGATATAAGGACTATTTAAATAACACGTTAGTCTTATTATGAGACTACGATGTTTAATCTTACAGTTTATTTTCATTAGTTTATCGTTTTTTAGGTGTTCAATAGTTTATGCCTCCTCAATTTTTTTACATGATGGATCGCCAAATACAATCGAAAATTATGAGCAAGAATATCAAGTTGGAGTAGATTTGTCTATAAATGCTCCTTCTGGGACTGTTTATTATCTGCGTGGAGTATTTTATAAACAAGGGACGTCAAATTATTGTGGATATACTTGGAATGGCACCTCATGGTTTAAGGGGCCCTATAGCACTAACGAAGGTTGGAAGAATTTTTATGCTGTTACAATCTCTTCATCATCTGCCTCGACAATATTGAAGGCGAAGCTTGATAGTGACGACAATGACTGTAGGGATTCAGGTATATACAATTTTAAAGTTCAACGTTTTACGCAAAATTCTGGCTCTGGAACATTTGATTCACAGAATGAACAGAGTATAAACGTTATTCTTCCTACTATTACACCAACTTTTACTGTTTCTCCCACATTAAAACCGGAAGCGACATCAACTCCAGTTAAATTAATTACCGTAACTTTAAAGGCAGAAAATTCACCCACAGCCATAAAAAAATTGACAGCTACTGCTTATAATAAAATAAGCAGTTATGAAGCAAAGATTAATTCTTCCCAAATAGAGGAAACAGAAAATAATTTAGTTTTAGGAGAATCAATTCATCAATCTACAAATGAAGGCCAAAGATCAAATCGGATGGGTATTTCCATGCCAATTATAGTAATTTTGCTTGGCGGCGGAGCTATTTTTACAGCTTTAGCCGTTTTTTTTAGTATAAAAGAAATAAAAAAGAAAAATTATATGGTCTAAATATAGACTAGATCTTTTTGCGCAAAAATTTTTTAAACGGAAGAAAACCGTAAGTACTCCATGCCTCTTGACCGATTTTGTTATCTTCTTCTACGTATAATTCAATATAATTTATACCCCTTTGTTTGAACCAAAGTTCTGCTTGTTTTTCAAGTAGTTTGCCGACGCCTTTTTTTCTAAATAACTTGTCAATTATCATGAAAGAAATATGTCCTACATTTTTAATTTGAAACCAAGGATAAAGAGATTTAATAAAACCAGCAATAAAACCTATTACTAATCCTTGATTTTTTTCAGCAACAATTATAAATTGTGATTTTTGACTAAGGTAATTTTTAACCCATAAACTGAAGAATTCGTAAAAATTATTTACCAACGAATAATATTCTTTATCAAATTTTGCATGCATTTTAAACAGTTCTTTACCTAAATTTACTATTTGCGGAATATCTTTTTCTTCCGCCTCTCTTATTCTTATATGCATATTTAGCGTCTTGCTTTATAATAATCTCAAATCTTGAAGAATTTGTGTAGAGAGATGTGTTATATATCTAAAAGTTCTAAGCAGACAGAAAAGATCGGTGAAAAAATAGCTTCCGAAATGAAGGGAGGAGAAGTAATCTGTCTTTATGGCGATTTGGGAGCCGGTAAGACCACTTTTGTTCATGGATTTATGGAGTATTTTTTACCGGGAAAGAGAATAGTTTCCCCCACCTTTATTATTGTGCGACATTATACTATCAGCCATGGAAAAATAAAAAATATTTACCACATTGATTTATACAGGATATCAAATGATAACGAGATTAAGACCTTGGGTATAAATGAATTTATGAATAAATCAGATTCTTTGGTTCTTATTGAATGGGCTGGTAATTTAGGGAAGTTTCTTCCTGAAAAAAGAATAGATATAAGATTTGAGATAAAAAGCGAAAAAACAAGAATAATCAAGTTATAAAAGATAAAAAATCTATGCAAGATTTGTATAAAATTACAGAAATTTTTAGAAAAGGCGGAGTGGTTATTTTTCCTACAGATACCGCCTACGCAATAGGTTGCAGAATTGATAATAAAGCAGCAATAAAAAGGCTTTTTAAGATAAAAAATAGACCGGAAGGACAAGCTACTCCCGTATTGGTAGATTCTATTTCCATGGCGGAAAAATATTTGCTCTCCCCTATTCCAAAAGATGTGCGTTTTTTTATGAGAAAATATTGGCCGGGCGGTTTAACGATAATATATCCTTGTAAGATAAAAAAAGTGCCTTTTTTGGTAAGAGGCGGTGGTAAAACTCTTGGAGTTCGTATGCCGGATCATAAGCTAGTTTTGTCTATTATAAAAAATATAGGTGTGCCAATTTTGGGCTCCTCTGCAAATTTTCATGGTTTACCTACTCCTTATACTTTTGATAGTCTGGATAAGAAGTTGATTAAACTAGCAGATTGGGTGATTAAAGGCAGATGTCAGACAGGCAGAGTTTCGACAGTAGTTGATTGCTCTGATACTTCTTGGAAGATATTAAGACAAGGCGCATTAAGAATAAAAAATTTATGAATAAAAACAAAGTGATTTTATATATAGATACTTCTGATAACAAAAAAATCATCGTGCGTCTTAAAAAAGGAGAGGAAAAATTTGAACTTATACGAGAAATAGAAACTTGGGCTTCACAGATTATTTTGCCAGCGATAGAAGATATTTTAAGACGCAGTGATACAAGATTATCAGAAATTACGGAGATAATGGTAAAAACAGGACCGGGTTCATTTACCGGTATAAGGATAGGTATAGCGATTGCAAATACTTTGGGTTGGCTTCTTAATATTCCTGTAAATGGAAAGATCGGTATCTTGGTTGACGCAGTTTATAAATAGTGCTAGTCTAAATATGTAATGCGTAAGTTTTTATTTTTATTATTAATAGGTTTTTTTCTTCTTAACTTCTTTCCCGAAATTACCTTTGCTAATAGTGGTTTTTCTTCCAAAGAAAGATTTCTAGTTAAATTAAAACCATCTATTTCAATATCAGAAAGGTTAAAATTACACAGGGATTTAAGAAGTGAACTAAGGGATAAAATTCAAGCTTTGGATGTGGATGTGGTGGAAATTAATAAAAAAGATTCAGAAAAGACTATAAAAGAGTATCTTTATGACCAGAGAGTATTATACGTAGAACCGGATTATGTGGCGACAGCTTTGGAAGGGTCAAATGATCCTTATCTACAACTACAATGGGGAATGCAAAAAGTACAAGCTTCAGGAAGCGGAATTACGGCTTGGAATATAACCAAAAGTGATCCAAATGTAAAGATTGCGATACTTGATACTGGTATAGATCAAGATCATGAAGATTTAGTAGGAAAAATTATTTCCACAGATCAGAAAAACTGTACTGATAGTACTACTTTAGATGATCTTTATGGTCATGGGACACACGTAGCCGGTATAGCGGCGGCGGCAACAAATAATAGTCTTGGAGTAGCAGGTTTAGGATACAATGCTTCACTTATGAATGTAAAAGTCTTAGGTGACAATGGCAGTGGTTATTATTCTTGGATAGCAGATTGTATTACTTGGGCAGCAGATCACGGGGCAAAGGTGATTAATCTAAGCTTAGGTGGATCAAGTAAATCAAAAACACTAGAGAGTGCGGTAAATTATGCTTGGAAAAAGGGTGCAGTAATAGTGGCTGCAGCGGGAAATTCGGGTAATACCTCCCCCACTTACCCGGCTTATTACACGAAAGTGATAGCAGTGGCTGCAACAGATAAGAATGATCAGAAAGCTAGTTGGTCGAGTTATGGCAGGTGGGTAGATGTGGCAGCACCGGGAGTGGATATATACTCTACATTTCCAAATCATCCTTATGCAATCAATAAAAGCAAAAATTACGATTATGGATCAGGCACTTCAATGGCTACTCCTCACGTAGCAGGGTTGGCGGCGCTTGTTTGGATGACTCCTTATGGAAGTTCAAATGATAGCGTGAGGGAACGGATAGAAAACTATGCGGATAAGATAGCGGGTACAGGTAAATATTGGCAATACGGCAGAATTAATGCCTTAAATAGTGTAAAATACGATAATGCATTGGTTTCTTCCCCAACGATAACTCCGATTCTTACAGTCATACCTTCGCCCACTTCTCTTCCGTCGACATCTACGAGAGAACCAATTTCCACTCCAACTCCTACTTCTTGGTGGTGTCAATGGTTTCCTTCAAGATGCAGTTAAATCATCTTATTAAAGTTACCTCTTGACAAAAATAAAAAAAGTGTTTTACAGTGGATTATAGAGTTTGCTACCGCAAACGGAAGCATCCTTAAAATTAGAAAGGATGCTTTTATTTTTTTATAAATTTAGCACCTGCCCGGTGTAATTTATTTTTGTCAAAAATTTAGAAAACTGTCCATTATGAAATTTGTCTGCCCTCTGTCCAAAAAACACTCAAACCCTATACCGGAAGGTAGAGGGAGAGAGTGTTTTTTTGTGCAGTAAAAACAACATTCTGCCTGAAAGGAGGTGAAACTAAGATATGAACAAGAAATTTATCGGAGCTTTAGTTGGAGCCGGTCTTTTACTGGCAACAGCCATTCCGGCTTTTGCTGCAGATTGTACAATTGACAGTACTGGACCATTTTCAGGAAAAAACTCCTGCCGAATAAAAAATAACAAAACTGTCAATTATAAACCAGTAAATGTAGCAACAGTTAAGAAAACTCAAATTGGTGTATCAAACAGCGGTCTTAACAGCCAACTTTTGAATACCAATCTTACTGGCGGCGGAATAACTACCAAAAACGCTGCTTCAACTGTTGATAGCCTAACTGATGTGAATAGTGGGGAAGTGGCAGTGGATCAGTCTGCTGGAGGATCATCGAGCGGTAGCATCAGTAATACAGGACCATTTTCTGAGAATGTTATCAATATAAAAGCCAATAAAAAAGCAGACATTACAGTAACAAATATAGCTAATGTCGAAGAAACGAACGTTTCTGTAGCAAATAGCGGTGGTAATTCAATAAGTCTTAATACGAACGCATCTGGTACTATCAATGCCGGAAGTGCCACATCAGATGTTAAATCGACGACCTATGTCAATTACACAAAAGTGAGTATAGAACAGTAACTCGTCGATAAATAAAAACGTCAAAGCCCCCCACCATACGGTGGGGGGCAAAGACAAAAAACATGACAAAAGTTATAAAAGTAATCGCTCTTTTTTTTATAAGTTTAAACTTTATGTTCTTTTCCCGCCCTGTTTTCGCCGCAGACCTTACAGGAGGCAATGCTGTGATTGATCGTGTGTATAACGACAGTTGGAGTAATTTTACATTGGTAGATACCAATAATCCGATAGCTGTAAACGGCATCTTGAACACTTGGAGTATTTGGGCCAAAAACTTGACAAAAGTACAATTAAAAATTTTCCGTCTTACTGGTGTAGATTATACTGTCGTCGGCGAGAGTGAATTGGTGGTCTTGAATGCTATTGGGATTAACACATTTAATTTGACCAATCCAATTTCCGTTAATAAAGGCGATTTTGTTGGGTTGTATTTTCAGGACGCTGGAGGGGTAGCATTTGATCTTGATAGCGGAGGATTTTCATCAGGCAACTTGGATGGGACAGTAAAATTTACCAATCCAGGTAAAAATCCTCATTTGGGTGAAGTAGTTCATTTTGATGACTCCAGCAATCGTACATATTCTTTAAGTGTAGGTGGAACAATAAAATACATAGTTGATAAAGATAAAATAGAATGTCCTACCGCAGATTATACAAGTATTCAGGCTGTAGTTACGGCGCTTTCTGACGGGGATACAATATATGTATGCAAGGATAGTTATAACGAATCAGTAGTTGTGAATAAGCAAAACATGACAATAGTTTCTATAGATGGTGCAAATTTTACCACGATTGAGGCGACAAAATCCGGTTCCTCAAAGTTTGCTTTCAAATTAACAAAGAGCGGAATCACTATTAAGGGTTTTACAATTAAGAATGCTGATAGAATTTTTGGGCCTTCCGGAATTGCCTCTGCTATTATTTTGAATAAAGATAATGCGATAATTAATAATAATATTTTTGAGCATAATAGCTATGGTATTTATTCAATAGGGTCAAATAATAATAAAATTACTAACAATATTTTTAAAAATGGGATAGAAATTGAAGGCAATGGAGCGGCTATTTCTCTTGTTGGCTCTGCGAATGAAATTTCTGGTAATCAAATACAAGATAATGATACAGAAGCACTCATAATAGGTAATAATTCAACAATAAGTAAAAACAATAAAATAACTACTAACGCTATTGTAGGAAGTGGGATTATCTTGATTAGAACAAATAGCAATAATATCACATCTAACCTGATTAAAAACTCAAAATCAAACGGTATTCTGTTAAGTCTAACTTCAAAACAAAATACTATTAAGACAAATTCTATTTTGGGAGCTAAAAAGGATGGTATTAGTATAGAAACACAAGCTACAAATAATACTATTCAAAATAACATGATTAAAGATAGTTTAGGTTTGGATGCGCGTGATTTGACTTCACCATTAAAAAACGCTTGGATTTTGAATATGTGTTTAACTTCATACCCGACAAGCTTATGTAAATTCTCTAGTTTTTGATATATTTTGTTATATTGTTTCAGTCTTGACAAGTCAGATCAATCAGTATAGTATTTTTTGTGCTTCTGCCCAAAAACCTGCCAACAGATTTTTGGGTTTTTTTGATGCTTTAAATTTAATATATGGCAAAAGAAAAAAAAGTTTCCGTTGCTACCTTTTCATCAAGGATAAAAGATGCAAAAAAAAGTTTACCTTCTTTTGTCCTAAAGCATAAAAAAATAATTGCCGGCATTGCTATTGTTATTTTTTTTCTTTTTGCAAGCGGATTCTTCAAGTCAAAAAATTCCAATGTTCAATCCTCAAAACCAAAATCTACAGTAGTTAGCATAGATAAAGGCTTTGATTTTTCCGCGCTTAACAATCAAGGAAAACCTGTGGCAAGTAAAATTAAATTAAAAGTTGCTACTGTGGAGAAAACAAATCAGGTGACTGTTAAAGATCAGACTTTTACAGCGAAAAATAACAAAATTTTTCTGATAGTAAATTTGGAACTTAAAAATGATGCAACTTTACCATACAATATATTGCCAGGCGACTTATTAAGATTGACGTACAATGGTGACGAAGATAATAAATACGCCCCTGATCTTCACAATAATCTAGTGACGGTTGCAGCTATATCTACAAGACAAGATAGAGTTGGTTTTGTAGTTCCGGAAAATGCCAAGGATTTTAAGTTGTACATCGGTGAACTTGAAGGCAAAAAAGAAATATTAAATATAAATTTGCCTTCTTGACAAAAGAATAGATAATTTTTATATTGTTTTTTGCTCAAGAAAAGCGATCTCTGCCCCAAAATTTCTGCCCTCAATTGACCCGAACTGTCCAACAGCAAACTGAAAAATGGTCGATTATTCTACAAAAAAAATAACACAAGATTTAGTTGAAGAAATTAAACAGGCATTAAAAAATGTCAGAGGATGGGGATCTGTAGAAATTTACGTGCAAGATTATAAAGTAACGCAGATTACAGAGAGAAATATAAAGAAAACAAGTCATAATATTAAAGACTTGTAATATATTAAAACCGACCGCAAACGGAGGTAAGAATCTCGATAATCATCGAGTGACTTACCTCCTTTTTTATTTAGATTTGCATACTGACTTATAAGATTTATGAAAAAGCAAGACTGTTATTAATTTTAGTAGAGGGCAGTCTTGAGATTCTAATGAAGAAAGGAGGTGAAACAAATGAAAAAAATCGCAAGTATAGCTAGTACAGTAGTTTTATTGGCTACTTCTGTAATGCCAGTTTTGGCTGCTAACAGCTGCACAAATGGTACTACAGGACCAATGTCAGGAAACTACTGCACAGTAGTAAATACAAATAATGTAAGGGTAAATAATACCAATAAGGCGGATATTGTAAATAATGTTACGGCTACTTCCAATACTGGTCATAATAGCGCTTCCATGAATACTTTGGGAGGTAGAGTGACCACCGGTAACGCGTCTTTGAATGTAGGCGTTTCCAATACCGCCAATATAAATACAACATCTATAAGTGGCGGTCCGGCGGCTTCTGGAAATGTTGCCGGTAATAACATTACTGGTCCAGCATCTACAGATGTAGTGACTATTACTAATTCCAATATAGTGAATGTTAACAACCAAAATGATGCTAGGATTAAGAATAACGTTAGCGCAACTTCTGATACAGGATGGAATTTGGCTAATACCAATACTGGTCCGGCTGATATTTTTGCCGGAAATGCCAGCATGTCAGTATCAGTAGGAAATCACGCTAATGACAGCGCTACATCTATTACCGCTGGAGCAGGTGGAAGTGGTGGTAATTCTGCTGTTAATGATACGACAGGTCCTATGTCTAGCAATTTTGTGACCCTTACTAATACATCCAATACATTCGTAAACAATATAAATGATATGGATGTTAAAAATAATGTTACAGCTGTAGCGAATACCGGACACAATTCTGCTTCCATGACTACTCTTGGGAGCGAAATCAGATCCGGAAATGCAGTAGGTCAGGTTGGTATCGAAACAAAAGGTAATATCAATACCACCTCCATTACAACCGCAATGGGAGGTTTCACCAATACCAGCGGCAATTTAGTTACCGGACCAATGTCAACTAACGTTGAAAATTTAGTTAACGCACAGGATATCGGTGTAAATAACAATAACGTCAAAGGTAAAGTGGAAAATAAGAATACAGATATAGCAGATACAGGATGGAATGTTGCCGATATAAATACTGGTGGTGGTGATATATACGCAGGATTATCACAATTGGTGAAGAGAATCGAAACTTATATCAATGATTCTTTCACAGTGATAAAGTAAGCTTTCTTTTTCCGGTGGGGATTTTTTTATACAATCCCCACCGGAAGGAAAGAGGACGATTTAATTTTTATTTATTTTAATGAAAAAAATACTTATTAAGTTTAGAAAAATTTTAGTTTTAATACTTATAGTTACTCTTCTTTTAGAAAGAAGTGTAATTATTTCTCCATTTATTTTTGCCCAGGAAGCCGTTCCAACTGCGCCTATCGTTCCCACTGCGCCAGAGGCTCCTAAAGCTCCTTCTGTTCCAACTGTGCCAGCCGCTCCAACTGCGCCTACGACTCCATCACAACCATCTATACCTGCTATACCTGCGGAATCAGTTAGTCCTACCACTGCTGTTACACCTACAACTTCGCCCTCAAATTCTCCTCAAGTTAGTCCGACTGTGATAGTACCGGTTTCACCTTCTTCCGGAGGAGAGTCAGCTAATTCTAGTTTATCCTTTAATTACAATACAGAAAAAAATTCTTCTGGCGGTCCTGATGATCCAGCAAATACCTTTACCGGACCTTCTTCTACCAACAGCGCCTCTGAAAAAAATCAGAATTGGGAAGAAACATTAAATAAAAATTTAGCAGAATTAAATAATAAATTAGATGCTATTTCTTCAACCGGTTTTAATAGTGCAAATTTTAATACTCTAAGCGGTGAGGTTTTTACCGGAGATGCAGAAGCTAAGATAAATCTTTTAAACAAATTAAATAGCAATATGACAGGGAGCGGTACTTTTTCAGTGTTTAATATTTATGATACTTATATTGGCGATATTATATTTCAATTCGCCAATTCTAATGCATCGGGATCTTTTGAGAATGCTTCTGGAACGGTGTCGACAAATTCCGTGACAGGTCCTATGTCTGGCAATAATACTGACATCTCAAATGCTTTTACAGTCAAAGAAGCTAATGGAAATGACGCTAAAATCATAAACGACATAGATCTAGTAGCGATAACAGGTAAAAATTCAGCTTCATATAATACTGGGAATAGCACTGTAAAGACAGGTAATGCTTTCGCTTTAGGAAATATCATAAATTTAGTCAACACAAACTTGAAAGTCAATCAATGGCTTATCGGTGTAGTGAATATCTTTGGTACTCTTGCCGGAAATATTGTTTTACCCAAAGACAATAAGGCAACTGCCGTAACAGCGCAAGGAGGATCTACACTAGTCCAAAATGCCGTTACAGGAGAAGAATCGACGAATAATTCCACTATAAAAAATGAAGAAACAGTTAGCTTTGAAAGTATTAATAGCGCAAACATAGCAAACGATATAGAAGCTTCAGCAAACACTGGTGAAAATTCATCCTCTTTCAATACAGGCGGTGGAAATGTTACGACAGGGACTTCAAACGTGGCAGTTAGTGATTCGACAATCGCTAATACCAACGTGGTAAATGAAGAAGGTACTGTATGGTTAGTGATTGTAAATGAAGCAGGTAAGTGGGTAGGTCATATACTTGGAGCTCCTTGGGAAGAGAATAGTGCTTCTAACGGTTTATCTCTTTCTACTATCAAACAAAACGGGAATTCTTCTGTATCAAGCGAAAACACAGTAACAGGCGCGTTTTCTGATAATTCCAATTCCCTTACTAGTAGTTCGGATAAGGCTGTTAATTCAAGTAATACAGCCACAATAGAAAACAACATAAAAGCTGTGGCTGATACTGGTAATAATGAAGCCTCCTACAATACTGGTGCTGGTGAAATTACTACAGGTAATGCTAAGGTAGGATTGAATTTATTGAATATGGTGAATACAAATGTGGTGGCCCAAAAATTTGTTGCTGTTTTGGTTAACGTCATGGGAACTTTTCTCGGAGATGTGATTCCGCCTGACCAGCAAAATAATTATGAGCCCAATAGGAATATTTTTGCTCCAGTTCAGGGATACTTGCCTTCAAACTTTGATGATTTTTCTTATAGAACAGGTGGATCAGTTGTTGATAATCTGCAGGAAAATGCCATCAGTAGTAATTACGTTGTAATGGGAGAAACTGCGGCAGGATTAGAACAGCAGACTATTTTAGAAACAGACAATAATGACAGTTCAATTACAAGCAATACCTCATCATATTCTACTACGGTCAGACGGACATATTATACTCAAGGAACTGCTATGAATAATTCCAACAGATACTTACAGTTAGGACAAACAGAAACGACAGATAACATAATTGTTAAACGTGGCCTTTTTCTTTCACCGGCTTTTGCTAAGGCTACGGAAACGAGTTTTGCCGGTATTCTTTTGGGAGGAGCGACATTTAAAGTGAGTGAATCATGGTTATTTATAATTCCTTTCACGTTTCTATTTCTTCTTTTTAGAAGAAGAAAAATTCATATTAAAAAATATTTGAATAATCTTTTGGAGATTATTCTTTAAAAATAAAGGAGGTGTAAAATAATGGCAAAAATTATAAAAATAGGTTTATTTTTAGCATTTTTGTTTTTGGTTAGTAGAGGCGCTATATCAGCTCAAACAGATAATCGTGATGAACTAAGAGATAGAATAACGATCTTGTGCGATCCCGTAGAAAACCCAAGGGTTTATCGTGGAGAAGTGATTGATTGTTCTAACTATCCACTACCTACTACTACGTTACAGCCTACTCCTACAACTTCCGGTGGCGGTAACGGTGGTGTACCTACGGCAAGTCCTACGCAGTCGCCTTCTTCTGGTGGATCTACTACGAGTGAAGAAGATGCATGTGCTTCTGGTAAGTCGTATACAGGACCCTACTGCGGTTGGTCACCAGAAAAAGACAAGCCAAGCAATAATGAACTTTTAGCTAGCGTAGAAACACCAAAAGTTGGCGGACCACAAATTTTAGGACTTTCGCACACATCAAGTAGTGATTTGACTCTCTCTGATATAATGCTCCTTGGTGGAGTATTATGTCTACTTCTATACGTAAGGTCAAAAACACTACACGCACATCGAGTATAAAAAAGATTTTGCAAAATGAAGGTAAACGCGTACGTTTAATTCTTCTTCTTGCAGGTTTTCTGCTGATCTTTTTTGGCTTTAGTTTACCAGAAAATAGTTCTAAGAGAGAAAATAATAAAGTTTTGGTAAACAATGTGGTTCAGAAAGAGCCAATAGATATAGATCAATCATTTTTAAAAGAAAGAAGAAAAAAAGAGAAAGATGCATCTCCTCCGATAAAACTAGTTATACCTTCTTTATCTATTGATATACCTGTAAAGGAGGCAAAGGTAGTTAATGGCTATTGGGAATTATTTGAAGATACGGCTGGATGGGGAGCAGGTTCAGCATATCCCGGAGAAGTGGGAAATCAGGTGATATTTGCTCATGCACGAGAAGGGTTATTTTTGCCTCTAAAAAAAGCAAGGCAAGGTCAAAAAATTATAGTTTTTACCAAGGATAAATGGTTTGAATACAAAATAAATGAAATAAAAGAGGTAATACCAACACAGACAGAAGTCATTGCTCCCACAACTGATGAAACTTTAACCTTATATACATGCAGCGGTTTTTCAGACAGTAAAAGGTTAATTGTTATAGCCAAAAGAGTCTTAGAGTAGTGTTTTTATACATTTTGTCCCACTTGACATCCCTTTTGAATAAATATACTTTTGATTTATAGGATATAAAATATAGTTTCTAATATAAAACACTTGCGGTAATATTATAAGTCTATATGATTTCCTGCCTATTATATACCAGCAAGGAAAAGGATTAAAAGATAAAAACCACCTTAAAAAGGTGGTTTTTTTATTCGGATAAAACTCTAAAAAGAAGGAGGTGAGAAAAAATGAAAAAAATTATTTTGAGTTTATTAACAATAGGAGTGGTGGGTGGTGGAGCAACTTATGCCACATTTGCCTATTTCAATAGCGTTCAAAAGGTGGAAGCCAATACCATTTCTACCGGTTCCATGCAATTTCAAGGGGTAATTCAAGATGAAAATGGATCATCAGGAGGTAATTCTGGAAAATTCAGTTTTAATAACCTTGCCCCAGGAGAATATTTTGTTCGTTGCTTATGGATAAAAAATAACGGGACAGTAGCTGGAAGATACAAGATTTATGCGACTGAAGAAAGTGGTGATAATTCTTTAGGTAACATGTTGACGATTTCAGCAACTCTCAATCCAACCGGTGGAGTCTGCGCAGATAATCCTAATCCATTTACGGGTTCTGTGAAATATGGGCCAGATGATCTCTCAAAGAGTGAATGGCAAAACGTAGGGGTTCGTAACGCTTTCTTATCAGCAGATACTACGCCTTTTAAGATAGAAAGCGGGGAATATGCAATGCCTGGAAACTACTACTCATTATTTGAGATTGATGTGAAGTTAGATAATGCGGCTACACAGCAAAATTCCAGCTACACAGTCAATGTAGCTTTATATGGCATGCAGGATGCTGGTTCTTTATCAGGTTCAGGATGGTAGATTTTTTCATTACGCCGCATAAGATTGCACTTATGCGGCTTATGAAGCAATTTATGTACAAAAAAATTATCGGAAATATATTATTCATCCCAATCATAATTATCGGGATAAGTATGCTTTTTTCTTCAAAGAACAATCCTTTCGGGATGAAAAGTTATACAGTCCTTACAGGATCGATGGAGCCTACTATTAGGACAGGAAGCGTCATTTTCACCAGGCCACAGGGAATTTACAAAATCGGTGATATCATAAGCTTTAGAAGAAACGGACAGATTTTTACCCACAGGATAAATAATATTTTAAACAATGGCACGAAGACAAGCTATGTTACTAAAGGAGATGCAAATATAAGCGTCGATGAAAACTCGGTAGGCGTTGAGGAAGTCATAGGACGGGTATTTTTCGTCATACCTTATCTGGGTTATCTTGTGAATTTCACAAGGACACTTCCCGGTTTGATATTGCTGATAATTATTCCTGCTTTAATGATTATATTTTCCGAGATAAAAAATATCATCGTTGAAATGAGAAAACTAAGCGAGAAAAATGCTTCACTGGATTTACAATGGCAAAAGATTAACGCTATACTGATTTTCTTTATTTTCTGGTTATTGGTATTTACCAATGCTCCGAAAGTACTAGCTTATTTATCTTCTCTTGTGATATTTCCGGATAATACCATCACAACGGCTTTTTTTGAAGGTATACCCACAACTACTCCAACTTCCACAAGCACGCCTACACCCACGATTGCACCAACACAAACTTTACATGTAGTTATTAATGAAGTTTATTATGATGTAGGAGATAGACAATTTGAAGGGATTAAAGAGAAGGAAACCGATAATGAATGGGTAGAATTATATAATCCTACTGATGCCGCAAAGAGTATTAAAGGATGGAAGATAACAGATAACTCTGGTACTAAAAAATTATTAACTGATAGTAATTTCTCGATAGGACCAAAATGTTTTGCAATAATTTCTAAAGTTATTAACACTTTTAATTACTGGACAATTCCAAATAAATGCTCAAACGGCGAAAACGTTTTGATATTAGCAATTAATACATCTATTGGAGACGGACTAGCAAATACGGGTGATAGAGTAATATTAATCGATGAAAATGATAATGAGGTAGATAAGATGAGTTATGGAAATGATACTTCAGTTTATAATCCATCGGCTAAAGGTGGAATTAATGGTCATTCATTAGAGCGTGATCCAGATGGAAAAAATAATAATTTAGGGTCTGATTTTGTTGATCGTGATTTTCCGACACCAGGAGAATAGAAATTTATGAAAAAAAGAATATTTCGAATTATAATTTTGCTTTTAATTCTTGCCTCAGTCTTTATTCATAAAGATGCGTTTAAACTTTTAAGTAATTCTTCTACTGTACGCGCTGTTGGAGATCTTCGTGTTGATTGGGGAATTCCCCATGAAGGTGATCCTTTATTTAAGATCACCAACATGTCTCCTGGTCAGAGTGAGGAAAAAGAGGTGCATATTATCAATGATGCTTCGACTATAAGACCGGTTGGTGTACGTGGTATAAAAACGGTTGAAGTCGGTAATTTGTCGGAAAAATTAAAGATTTTTATTTCCAAAGAAGGAACCAATCTTTATGTTGAGACTCTTGCAAATTTTTTTGAGAAAAGTAGCGGGCCAGATGGTATCAAACTTTTTAATGCTAATCCGGGAACAGATAATAAATTGAAGTTTAAAGTTTTATTTGATCCTTCTGCTGGTAATGAATTTCAAAACACTAAGATAGTTTTTGATCTTCATATTGGTATATCTGTAATTATTCCTGACGAATGTAAAAAGATAAAATTCGTTGGCGATCCGATATTTGGTACAGAGGGTAATGACAATTTACGTGGTACCAATGGTAATGATATTATCTATGGTTTTGAAGGAGATGATACTATAGAAAGTAGTAACGGTAATGACTGTGTAATAGGAGGAATTGGTAATGACAAGATAGATAATAGTAACGGTGATGATATCTTATACGGAGACGAAGGTGATGACACTTTAATGGGTAGCAATGGAAATGATCAGATATTCGGAGGGGATGGGAGAGATAGAATTAATGCTTCCAATGGTGATGATGTGATTTATGCCGGAGAAGGAAACGATACAGTTTATGGTGGTAATGGTGATGATATTATTTATGGAGGGAACGGTGATGATGTGATTTATGGTAATAATAATGATGATAAAATAATTGGTGGTGGTGGAGATGATAATATCTCAGGCGGTAATGGGAATGACGTAATAGATGGAGAAATGGGTACAGATTTGGTAAATGGCGGTTTAGGCTTTGATAGGTGTGAAGCCGAAAGGAAAAAAGGCTGTGAAAATTGATTCTGTAATTTCCTTATTTACTTGAACTGCGCCCCCTTTTTTGCCACAATGGTATATTATGATAGCCTTTGTCGTAAATAAGATATTACGTCATTATTTTGTGCCTCATCACTCGAATAATTATAGAGCACGCTCACTGCATCCTACTGCTTTAATTTTTTATATAGTTATTATTTTTGCCTTCCAGATAACTTTGCCTATTATTAAACGGATTGAACCTAATGTTTTGGGGTATGCCACAAATATAACCGTTGAACAAATTTTAATTCTCGTAAACAAAGAAAGGGAGAAGGCTGGTTTAGCACCTCTTAATCTTTCTCCTGAACTTTCTGAAGCAGCTAAAAAAAAAGCGTCCGATATGTTTAACAAAAATTATTGGGCTCATGTATCACCAACAGGTATTACACCTTGGTATTTTATAACCTCTTCTGGTTATAATTATCTTTATGCCGGTGAAAATTTAGCAAAAGATTTTTCCACTTCAGAAGAGGTGGTTCAAGCCTGGATGAAATCACCTACCCATCGGGCGAATATACTAAAGCCGGAATATAAGGATATTGGTTTGACGGTAATGAATGGGTCTTTATTAAATAGCGACACTACTTTAGTCGTTCAAGAATTTGGATCGAGGATAGATGATTCTTTAGCCCAAAAAGAGACTTTACCTGAAGTTTTACCTACATTACCAGTTGTACGTTCAGAATCAGTGGCGAAAGTCGATTTGTTAGAATCTACAAATCAAAAAGCGCCTGTTTATTCTTTTAAATTATCTAGGACAGTTTCATTGTTAATGACAGAATTTTTATTGTTAGTGCTTCTTGTTGATGGAATTTATATCTGGCGTACTAGAACTTTAAGACTAAGTGGACATACGCTAGCGCATATAATTTTTTTGGGTTCTTTAATAGGAGCAATGGGAGTAACAGGCATAGGAGTAATATTATAAAAGTATGGAAAGATATCAATATTTTCATCTATTTTACTACTTTGTTCTTGTAGCTATTCTTATTTTTGGTATAATCTTATTTCATTTTTTTGCGGGTTACCCTCCTAAACAATTTATAATTGTTTGCACCTTAGCTTTGTTTTATGTATTTTGGGGAGTCATTTATCATAAGATAGAAGGTGATCTACATAGAAGGATTGTGGTAGAATATCTGCTAATTGCTTTTTTAGTAGTATTATTATTTCGCGGAGCAATATACCAATAATATATCAATAATATATGAAAGGAATAATTTTAGCAGGCGGTTTAGGAACTAGACTTTATCCTTTAACTTATGCAACCAATAAGCATCTTTTGCCGGTTTATGATAAGCCGATGGTTTTTTATCCTATTAATACGCTTATAAGAGCCGGAATTACCGAAATACTTCTTGTAACCAGCGGACCGCATGCTGGTCATTTTATCAGAGTATTAAAAAATGGTAAGGAATTAGGGATAAAACATTTAGAATACGCTTATCAGGAAAAGCCAGACGGGGGGATAGCAGATGCACTGCTTTTAGCAGAAGATTTTGCCGATAACGGTAATGTAGCGGTAATTTTGGGTGATAATACTACGGATGCTGATATTAGAAAAGAAGTGGAAGAGTTTAAAGAGGGAGCGCTGGTTTTTCTTAAGCGTATAGAAAATAAAAATAATCTTAAAAAATTTGGCGTGGTAGTTTTTGACAAAAATGATCCTATGAAAATTGTGAAAATTGAAGAGAAACCAGAGATGCCGAAAAGTAATTATGCAGCTACAGGGTTATATCTATATGATAAAAATGTATTTAATTACATAAAAAAATGTACGCCTTCATTACGTGGAGAAATAGAAATAACAGATGTAAATAATCAATACATTGAGCAAAAGAAATTATCTTGGGTAGAACTTAAGGGTTTTTGGTCAGACGCGGGCACTTTCGAAGCTCTTTTCAGAGCAAATAAATATTGGGCAGAAAAAACAAACTTATGATACATCAAAAAATGATAGAAGGTGTTTTGATTAAAAACTTGATCCGACATAAGGACGAGAGAGGATTTTTTGAAGAGCTTATAAGAGTAAATGACGTTTTTTTCAAAGAAGGTTTTGGTCAATTTTCACATTCTTACATGTATAAAGGAGTTATTAAAGCATGGCATATACATAAGACACAGATAGACTGGTGGTATGTGGCGAGAGGAAAATTACACGTAGCGCTTTATGACGCGCGAAAAAATTCTTCAACTTTCAAAACATTAAATAAGTTTGTCATGGGAGATGAAGGTCTCAATGTAGTTTTGAAGATACCAGCTGGAGTAGCGCATGGTTGTAAGGTATTAAGCCAAGAAGCAGAACTTTTTTATATTACCTCAAAAATCTATAATCCCGATGAAGAAGGACGTATACCTTTTAATGATAAAACAATCGGTTATGATTGGATAAATATTTCCTGATATGAAGATGCTTGTTACCGGAGGAGCCGGTTTTATTGGCAGCAATTTTATAATTTACTGGTTAAATAAATATCCAGATGATTTTATAATCAATCTTGATAAATTGACATACGCTGGTAATTTAATGAATCTTCACCAGATCAGCTCGAGTAAAAATTACCGTTTTATAAAAGGGGATATTTGCGATGTAAGATTAGTAAATAAAATTTTAGATGATGTTGATTTAATTATCCATTTTGCCGCGGAAAGTCATGTTGATCGTTCCATAAAAACCCCTTCTGTTTTTATAAAAACAAATATCGTAGGTACGCATGTTCTTTTAGAGGCGGCTTTAAGGAAAAAAATAAAAAGGTTTCATCATATTTCCACGGATGAAGTTTTTGGCGCGCTTAACTTAGATAGCAAGGAGAAATTTTCCGAGGAAACTGCTTATCGGCCAAGAAGTCCTTACGCGGCTAGTAAGGCAGCCTCGGATTATTTGGTAAGAGCTTATTACGAGACATACGGTTTACCGATTACTATCAGTAACTGTTCTAATAATTTTGGACCTTATCAGCATCCAGAAAAGTTTATTCCTTTGGCAATAACAAATCTTTTGGAAGGAAAAAAAATACCAATTTATGGCGATGGTCTTTATGTGCGTGACTGGTTATACGTAGAAGATCATTGTCGTGCTATTGAAGCTATCCTTCACAAGGGTAAAATAGGAGAAACCTATTGTATTGGAGGATTGACGAAAGCTCTTTCTAATCTCGAAGTTGTAGAAAAAATTCTAAAAATCCTAGGAAAGGATAAAAGTTATATTCAATTTGTTAAAGACCGACCTGGACATGATAGAAAATATGCTATAAATTGGTCAAAAATCCATCGTGAGTTAGGTTGGGCGCCTAAATATGATTTTGATACGTGGTTATTAAAAACAGTTAAATGGTATAAAGACAATATCAGTTGGTGGAAAAGATTAAAAACAAAAAAGTATAAAATTTATTATAAAGAACAATATCCAGACTTATGAAAATACCCATAATTTCAACAGGAATGTCCGGTCTTGTTGGGACTCGAGTTCAAGAATTACTAAAAGAAAGATACGAATTTAATGATTTGAGCTTGACGAATAATGTGGATATTGTAGATTATGATTCTTTGATAAAACATGTAGAAAAGTCAGAGGCAAAAGTAATTCTCCATATGGCTGCAAAAACTGATGTTGATGCATGTGAAGATGATAAAATATTAGGTGAAGAAGGCGGTGCTTGGTTAATAAATGTAGAAGGGACTAGGAATATTGTTAGGGCTGCAGAAAAAACTGGAAAAAGAGTAATTTATATTTCTACAGATTTTGTTTTCGATGGAACGCAAGCTTACTATGATGAAAATGATAAACCAAATCCCGTTAATTGGTATGGTTATACAAAGTTAAAAGGTGAAGAAATTGTTTTGACAAATGGATTGGAATCTACAGTTTTAAGGTTAGCATATCCTTATAGAGCAAGTTTTTCCGGAAAAAAAGATTTTGTGAGAAGAGTCATTGAAAAAATGAAAAACCATGAGAAAGTGGTGGGATTAATAGATCATATATTTACCCCGACTTTTATTGATGATATAGCAGAAGCTCTGGATGTTTTTCTTGATAAAGAATTACCCGGTATTTATCACTTAGTAGGGAGTCAGAGTCTAAGCACATATGACGCAATGAAGCTTATCGCCAATATTTTTGGTTTTAAGACAAAAATTGAGAAATCTACTCGCAGTCAATATTTTTTGGATAGAGCTTTTCGTCCTTTTAAATTAGCTCTAAAAAATGATAAAATAGAAAAATTGGGTATTTATATGAGAAGATTTGATGAAGGATTAAAAGAGATGAAAATCCAATTAGAATCTATTCTTTAGTCCAGATTAATCCATACTTCAAGTAACTTTAATTTTTCAATTATTTGAGGAAACAAAAAAGATATTTGAAGTCCAAAAAATAAAAGTATGACGATTACAATTATAGGTCATGGTTATGTAGGTTTAGTTTCTGCGGCTGTTTTTGCTGATTTGGGTAATGATGTATGGGTGGTAGGAAGAACTGCCGAAAAAATCGAAAAATTAAAAAAGGGTGTCATGCCGTTTTTTGAACCTGGTTTGCAAGAAATGGTTCAACACAATCTTACTGCAGGGAGGCTTCATTTTACCTTAAGTTACAAAGAATCAATTCCTTACTCAAAGATTGTTTTTATTTGCGTGGGTACGCCTTCCAAAGAAAATGGAGAAGCAGATTTATCATCAGTTTATATGGTAGCAAAAGAAATCGCAAAAAACCTGGCAGGTTATTGTTTGATAGTGACAAAAAGTACAGTTCCAGTTGGAACAAATCGTAAAATTGCAAAAATTGTCAAAAAATATGCCGATAAAAAAAATAAATTTGATATAGCTTCTTGTCCAGAATTTCTTAGGGAGGGAAGTGCTTTATCAGACACCCTAAATCCCGATAGGATAGTAATAGGCGCAGATAGTGACAAGGCGAAAGAACTCCTTTTAGATTTACATAAGCCTATAGATGGAGAGCGAATAGTTACCTCGATAGAAACCGCAGAGATGATTAAATACGCTTCTAATGCTCTTTTGGCAACCAAAATATCATTTGCAAATGCGATGTCATTTATCTGTGATGCAGTTGGCGCTGATGTTGAAATAGTTATGGCAGGAGTAGGTCTTGATAAGAGACTAGGAAGAATGTTTCTTTATCCGGGAGTTGGATTTGGGGGCAGTTGTTTCCCAAAAGACGTAAAAGCATTAATAGCTGTTGCCAAACAGCATAATTATGATTTTACTCTTTTAAAAAGTGTTTATCAGATAAATCGTGAGGCAATAGAAAAATTTGTAGAGAAAGTGATAAAAACTTTAGGCGGCGTAGAAAATAAATGTTTAGCTGTCTGGGGTCTTTCTTTCAAGCCTAATACTGACGATATGAGAGAGGCTCCATCTATAGATATAATAAAAAAACTGCGGGAAAAAGGCGCAAAGATAAAAGCTTTTGATCCTGTTGCTATGCAAAATGCTGCAAAAATTTTACCAGAAATAATTTACTGTGCAAACCCAAAAGAAGCAGTAAAAGATGCAGATGCGCTTTTAGTTTTGACGGAGTGGAATGAATTTAAACAGTTAGATCTTCAAGAAGTAAAAAAGTTAATGAGAAAACTTTATATATTTGACGGACGCAATATTTATGATCCGTCCAAAGTAAAAAAAATTGGTTTTATTTACAAAGGAATAGGAAGAGAATAAAGGAGGATTTTATCTATGAGTAAAACAAAACAAAAAGTTGCTTTAATAACTGGAGTGACTGGTTTTGCGGGTAGTCATTTATGTGAATTACTGTTTAAAGAAAATGTAGAAGTACACGGTATACAGCGGTGGAGGTCTAAAAGCGAAAATATTGAGCACATAAAGGATAAGATTAATCTTCATGAAGCAGATCTTCTTGATGCTCACTCATTATATAAAGTTATAGATGAGGTTAGACCAAATTATATATTTCATTTAGCCGCACAGTCTTATGTGCAATCTTCTTGGGCTTCACCAGCAAATACGTTAGAAGTAAATATAATTGGTTCTGTACATTTATTTGAAGCGGTTATAAAAAGTGGTTTAGATATTACGATCCAAATAGCCTGTTCATCGGAAGAATACGGTAAAGTTTTACCAAATGAGTTACCTATAAAAGAAACTAATCCCTTACGGCCATTATCACCTTATGCAGTTTCCAAGCTGGCAATGGATTATTTAGGTTATCAATATTATGAGAGTTATGGATTGAAGATTATCCGAACTCGAGGATTTAATCATACCGGACCAAGACGTGGTGATGTTTTTGCCGAATCGACATTCGCTAAGCAAATTGCAGAGATAGAGCAAGGGAAAAAAGATCCGGTTGTTTTAGTAGGTAATCTTGAGGCGGTAAGAGATTATACCGATGTTAGAGATATGGTAAGAGCCTATTATCTTGCTGTACAGAAATGTCAACCTGGAGAAGTATACAATATTGCTTCTGGCAGGGGTTGGAAAATTAGTGAAGTGCTTAATTTACTTCTTTCAATGAGTAAAGTAAAGATCAAAATAGTACGTGACGAAGAAAGGATGAGGCCGTCAGATGTAGAAGTGCTAATAGGTGATGCTAGTAAATTTTATAAACAAACGGGTTGGCGGCCGCAAATACCTTTTACTAAAACTATGGAAGATTTGCTAAATTACTGGAGAGAAAGAGTATAAATTAAGAAAGGGAAAGTGGCAAAAAATCATAGTTTTATAATGGAGAAATATACTAAAAAATGTCTCGTAACAGGTGGTGCAGGATTTATCGGTTCTCATCTATGCGATAGTCTTATTAAGAAGGGATACGAAGTATTTTGTGTAGATAACCTTTTGACTGGAAACAAAAGAAATATAACTCATTTATTAGAGAATCCTCGTTTCCATTTTTATTTTCATGATGTTACAAAACCATTTTCCAAAACTTACTCTTCTGAATTTTCATCATTGAGTTATATTTATCACTTAGCTTCACCTGCTAGTCCTTCTAAATATAGAAAATATTCACTCGAAACTATGATGGTAAATTCCATTGGTACTCGTTATATGTTAGAGCTCACTAAGAAGTTAAAAGCGTCTTTTCTTTTTACCTCGACTTCAGAAGTATATGGTGATCCATTAGAACATCCGCAGAAAGAGACGTATTTCGGGAATGTAAATCCAATAGGGGTAAGAGCCTGTTATGATGAGGCTAAAAGATTTGGAGAAGCTTTGACTATGGAATATATAAGAAAAAACGATCTTAACGCAAGAATAGTAAGAATTTTTAACACTTATGGTCCTAGGATGGATCCTGACGATGGGAGAGTAATTATTAATTTTATCAATCAAGCCGCTTCTGGTAAAATTCTGACGATTTACGGAAACGGTAAGCAAACTAGATCCTTTTGTTATATTACAGATATGATTGGTGGGATAATTGCCTCAATGGAAACGGAAAATACTAAAGGAAGAGTGATTAATTTAGGTTATCCTAAAGAGTATACAATCAAGCAGATTGCGGAAATAATTCTAAGACTGACGCACTCCACTTCTACTTATAAATATTTTGATAAACAGGAAGATGATCCTACCAGAAGAAGGCCAGATATCAGTTTGGCCAAAAAATTATTAGGTTGGCAACCTAAAACTGATTTATTTAACGGTTTAGCCAAAACCATAGATTATTTTAAGTCTTTATGAAAGTCGTACACGTGATTCCAACATATAACGAAAAAGAAAATATATTAAGGATGATTGATGAACTTGAGAGATTAGCTAAGAAATATCCTCGGTGGCAAACAGAAATAGTGATAGTAGATGATTATTCACCAGATCATACCGCAAATATTGTAAAGACATTGCAAAAAAAATATCCCAATTTGCATCTTGTAATGAAGAAAAAAGAAGGATTAGGAAAAGCACTTATTGTTGGATACGAATACGCAATGAAAAAATTAAAAGCAGATGTAATCATACCTAATGATGCCGATTTCCAATGGGAACCAGCAGACTATCCGAAACTACTTAAAAAAATTGAGGAAGGATATGATGTGGTTGTTGCCTCAAGACATGTAAAAGGAGGAAAAGTTATAGGTTGGAGTTTTTTTCGAAAGATTAACCATGAGCTTTCTAATTCACTTTTGGCTTGGTGGTTAGCCGGAGTACATGAAGTAAAAGATCACGCGGGTAACTTTAAGGCGATTAGAGTAAAAAATGTTCTTGAAAAAGTACCGCTTTTTAAAATGAGAAATGTTGGTTTTTCATTTCAATTGCACATTCTTTATGAACTTTCAAAAGTGGGTGCAAAATTTACCGAGGTGCCAGTTGTTTTTCGCGAAAGAAAACTAGGTGTATCAAAAATTGGTCTCAATAGATATTATCTTCGTGATGTTCTTGAATATATAAGGAGCAGTATTCTTATAAGAATTGACAGATCAAAAATGTTTTTTAAGTATGTTGTAGTTGGTGGGACAGGTTTTATTATTCAGACTATTATTTCAAAGATAGGAATAATGATCAATATAAATCCAGGGTTAGCGGTTTCATTGGGTGCAGAAGGAGCAATCATTTCAAATTTTCTTATGAATAATTCTTGGACTTTTTCTCATAAGAAAATTACAGGATCAAAGAAATTTTCAAAATTTATGCAGTTTAATATTGTATCGATTGGTTCAATTATTATTCAGGGTTTAGTCGTGGGAATAGGTACTTATTTTTTTGGTAGATCTACTTGGTTTTTATTTATGGTTTTCTCAATAATATTTATAGTTATTCCGTATAGTTATTTCATTTATAACCGCTTTATCTGGAAAACTCATAAATGAATTTTAAATCTCGAATCTCAAATTTAAATTTTTTAAATAAATCAAGATATACCTCTTTATTTATTTTGTTAATTATTCTTTTGCTCGGAGGTTTTTTGAGGTTTTATAAAATCAGGGAATATATGACTTTTCTCGGAGATGAAGGAAGAGACATGTTAATTGTTAAAAGAATGATTGTTGATCATAAATTTACTCTTCTTGGTCCAATTACCAGTGTTGGATCTATGTATATGGGACCAATTTATTATTATTTTATGGTGCCATTTTTATGGTTATGGAATCTTGATCCAGTTGGTCCATCAATTATGGTGGCGATAATTTCTGTTTTTACTATTGTACTTATGTATAAAGTCGGAGCAGAGTTTTTCAACGAGTGGATTGGTTTGCTTTCGGCTTTCATTTATGCAATTTCCCGTCTGGCTATAATTTATGGACGTTCTTCTTGGAATCCCAATATAGTCCCCTTTTTTGCTCTTCTTATTATTTATTGTTTACTTAAAGTGATTGTAAAAAAACAATACTACTGGTTGATTCTTGCAGGTGTAAGTTTGGGTGTATTACTTCAACTTCATTATACAACATTAATGTTTATCCCAATTATCATTTGCTCGCTAGCGCTTATTCGTTTTCGTGTCCCTTCTAAATATTATTTTGGAAGCATATTAGGATTTTTATTTTTATATTCACCCTTTCTTTTATTTGAAATAAGACATAATTTTGTTAATTTACAGAACGTCTGGAAATTTATTTGGCAACAAAAACGTTCAGAGCCGCCTACTGTTTTTTCCACTTTTTATATTATATGGGATTCATTGATTAGGATATTTTGGAGACTAGTAGTAATAGCAAGCGCAGAACTTACAAAAATATTTTTATTATTAGTTGCAATAATGATTTTATTTTGGAGCAAAAAAGAGAAGAATAAAGAGAAGATATTGGCGCTAAAAATAATTATGATATGGACTATTATTGGTATTGTTTCTTACGGATTTTATCATGGAATAATCTATGATTATTATTATGTTTCACTTTTTCCCGTGCCTATTTTATTATCAAGCATTGCTTTATACTCTTTATTTAATATAAATAAACTAGGTAAAACTGTTACAGTTTTTATTTTGTTTATAATTATTTTTTTTAATATTAAAAATAACCCTTTGATGATTGAGCCAAATAATATGTTAAAAAATACAGAGATTATTTCACGTTTTATATACGATAAAGTAGGAGATAAACCTTATAATTTTGCTTTGATAGCTACGCATAATTCTGATCATGCCTATCGATATTTTTTAGAAATTTGGGGTAATCCGCCAATAACTATAGAAAATCCTAATATAGATCCGGAGAGAAAAACAGTTACAGAGCAATTATTTGTCGTTTGTGAAGAAAAAATTTGTCAACCACTTGGGCATTCATTATGGGAAATTGCAGGTTTTGGTAGAGCAGAGATTACGGATGAATGGTCAGTTGTTACTACTAAAGTTTTTCGTTTAAAACATTATCAAGATTAGGGCAATATGATAAAGACAGAAATTTCAATAATTATTCCTTGTTACAACGAGGAACGAAATATTCGTCTTGGCGCTTTAGAAAAAGTTGCACATTTTTTAGAAAAAAGAAAAATTAATTATGAGGTAATTATAGTTGATGATGGTAGCACTGATGATACTCGTAACCTTATAAAAAAAATTATTGTCGATCATCCAAAATTTCATTTATTAATCAAACATCATCAAGGAAAGGCAGCTGCTGTTATAGCGGGTTTATTGGCGGCAAAAAAAGAATATGTGCTTTTTACTGATATGGATCAAGCTACTCCTATAGATCAATTAGATTTATTATTACCTTGGTTTACAAAAGGATACGATGTTGTAATTGGTTCAAGGAATAGAAATCGTAAAGGTGCTCCTTTTTTTCGTTTAGCCATGGCTAGAGGATTTATGGTCCTTCGCAACTTAATTTTAAACTTAGGGATAAAAGACACACAATGTGGCTTTAAAAGTTTTAAAAAAAAGGTGGCAATAGATGTTATACCTCGTTTATTAGTATATAATCCAAAACGAAGCATACAAGGTTCTACTGTAACGGCAGGTTTTGATGTAGAGTTTTTATACATAGCTAAGTTGCTTGGTTACAAAATAGCAGAGGTTCCAGTCGAATGGCACTATCAAGAAACTCGTCATATTAACCCATTTAAGGATTCTTTGGAGGGATTGATCGGACTTTTAAAGATACGTTTAAACAGTATAAAAGGTTTATATAAAAATCGATAAGTTTTTGAAAGATGCGATTTATTTATGGACAAATTGAAATTTCTTCTTTTAATCCTTCTTTATGCGATTTTATTATTTGGGCTTTTGATTTACTCTTTTTCACAAATAGATCTTAATCTTACTATATCTTCGAATATATATTACCAAAATTTTCAGAAACAACTTTTATATTTAGGTTACTTTAATAGACCTTTATCTACAGGTTTATATACGTTAATAGTTATCGCTCTTTTTATTTTTTACTTAAAATTTATTGATTTAGCGAAACACCATAAAATTAATGACAGGCAAGTAATGTATCTGATTACAATAGTTCTTCTTTTTCTGTTTTTTTCCTATCCTGCTTTTTCGCATGACATCTATAATTATATGTTTGATGCTCGTATATTAACCACTTATGCAGAGAATCCTTACATTCATAAGGCTTTGGATTTTCCCAACGATTCTTGGATTAGATTTATGCACTGGACACATAGGGTTTATCCTTATGGTCCTTTTTGGCTTCTTATTACTTTACCTTTTTCTTATTTAGGATTTGGAAAATTTGTAATTACTTTAATTAACTTTAAACTTATGTTTTCTATGTTTTATATAGGAAATATTATTTTTATCAGCAAAATCCTAAGTAAAATTGATCCAAAGAGACGGTTGTTGGGTCTTGTATTTTTTGCCTTAAACCCTGTTATTTTGATCGAATCTTTGGTTAGTCCGCACAATGAGATAGCAATGCTAATGTTTTTATTTCTTGCTATTTATTTGTGGTTAATCAATAAAAAATTTTTATGGTGGGTTATAGGTTTATTACTTTCTGGAGGGGTTAAGTTTGTTACATTTATATTGTTACCTGTTCCATTTATTTATTACCGTTTTTTTAAAAAAGATAATTACACGTTGCTTTTCAAAATATGTTTATTTTTGTTATTTCTTTTAATTATTTTACAGATATACATTAGGATGTCTTATCCTTGGTATTTTATAACCCTGATAGGGGTAGCTTCTTTACTTGTTAATTCAAAAAAAATCACTGAGTTTTTTCTCGCGTGTACCTTAGGATGTCTTTTATATTACATTCCCTATCTTTATGTAGGATATTATCCATCTTATGTTGTGCAATACCAATTTATATTTTTTGTTACTCCCGTATTTTTTATCTTGATTTTATTAACTTTTAAGACATGGTTACAGAAATTAGCGAAGAAAAAACACTATAAGGTCTAGATGTTATAATGAAAATTAATAATTATGGAATTGTTGCTTTTGATTTTTATCTGTTTTGTCACTTTTATTACCAGAATAGTCAATTTACTAAATATTCCCATATTTACAGATGAAGCTATTTATATCCGTTGGGCACAGATTGGATTAAATGATCCTGCACATCGATACATATCTTTAACAGACGGTAAACAGCCTCTTTTGACTTGGCTTATGTATCCTACACTTATGGTTTTTTCTGACCCTTTATTTGCAGGGCGCTTTGTATCTGTGGTGGTAAGTATTTTTAGCGTGTTGGGTATTTATCTAGTCAGTAAAAAATTATTTAGCAAAAAAACAGCTGTTTTTTCCACATTAGTGTATATTTTTTCCCCTTTTTCACTTATCTATGACAGATTAGCCTTAATGGACAGTTTGCTTGCGTGTTTAGGCGTTTGGAGTATGTATTTCACAATTTTGTTGGTAGAAAATCCTAAATTAGATTACGCTTTCCTTTTAGGAATATCTGTAGGTTTAGGATTTCTTACAAAATCTTCAGCCTTTTTCTATTTATGCCTTATTCCAGCAGCTTTATTATTGTTTGACTTTAAATCAAAAAAGAAGACAACGAATAAATTGCTTAAATTTATCGGTTTATCGTTAATAAGCGTAATAATAGCAGAGATTATATACAACTCTTTAAGATTGTCACCTTGGTTTTATATGATAGAGCAAAAAAACTACACCTTTATTTATTCATTAGAAGATTTTATCAAAGCTCCTTTTGTTCATTTTCTTCCTAATCTTCATGGTTTGCTGAGTATGTTATTGCATTATCTTACCTTACCAATAGATATCGTGATATTTATTGCTTTATTATGGACATTTTTCAGAAAAGATAAAAAGATTTTATACCTGTTTATTTGGTTTTTATTTCCCTTCATATCGTTGGCTTTTTTTGGAAAAGTGCTTTTTCCACGCTTCCTTCTTTTTATGGTGATGCCCCTTTTCATTGTATGTGGTTTTATTTTTTCAAAAATATTTATTTTTGCTTTAGACAAAATGAAAGTTTTTCTTCTTTTTATTCCTTTAATGCTTATTTACCCAGCCTACCAATCTTATTTGATAATTTTTTCACCGGTAGACGTGAACATTCCCGTTATAGATAGAAATCAGCTTTTTGATGATTGGCCATCAGGTTACGGTGTTAAAGAAGTAATTTCTTATCTTTCAAAAAAAGCAGAGACGTCAAAGATTGTTATTGGCACCGAAGGTACTTTTGGATTAAATCCTGCTGTCTATGAGATATATTTAGGCAATAATAAAAATGTAGAAATATATGGTTTTTGGCCAGTTTTTGAAGTGCCTGAAATTTTGATAAAAAAGTCAAAACATTACCCCACCTTTTTAATATTTAAGGAAAAACAAAATATTCCTTCAGATTGGCCGCTAGACCTTATAGCTAAATACCGTCGGGGAAAAGGAAATACTTACCTGCTTTTTTATGAAGTAAATCCATCAAAAACAAAATAAAAAATGAAGCGATTATTACCTATAATTATTCTTTTTATAATAAGTTTTTTCATCACAAAGCCATTTTTTAACGAAGGCTATTTTCCTACCCATGATGGTGAATGGGCAATAGTAAGAATGGCTGAAATGCAGCGAGAAATAAAAGACGGTCAGATTCCTCCTCGTTGGGCAGGGTATCTTAACCATGGATATGGTTATCCTCTTTTTTCCTTCACATACCCTTTACCTTATTATTTAGGAGTATTATTCCACCTTCTTCATATAGGTTTGGTTGATAATGTGAAAACAATTTTTATTTTGAGCGTTTTTCTCTCGGCAATTTCCATGTTTTTTCTTGGACGTGAACTGATAGGTGATTCTGGAGGTTTTATCGCTGCCGTATGTTATACGGTAGCACCTTATCGGTTAGTAAATTTATATGTTAGAGGATCTATAGGAGAATCATTAGGTTTGGCAATTTTTCCTTTATTACTCCTATTGAGTTTGAAGTATATTTTAAAACCTACATTAATACGTCTTGTTTTAACATCCTTTGTATTAGCTTTATTTATTCTTACACACAATATTACTGCTTTTGTTTTTTTCCCTTTTTGGATCATATTTTTATATATCAGTTTATTTACTTATTTTGAAGATATAAAGAAATATACAATATATTATTTTCCGCCACTTATAATTTTAGGATTAGGTTTATCAGCGTATTTTTTTATTCCGGCAATTCTAGAAAAAAAATATATTTTACTTTCTCAAATTAAATTGGCAGATATTTCTAAAAATTTCATCAAACCTTTAGATTTCCTATTTTCTCCATGGAGTTACGAAAAACCTTCTTTTCAATTGGGTTGGGCACATATAACAGGAGCTTTTTTGGGATTAATTAGTATTTTCCTTTCCAATAAAATAGAACGTAAAAAATATTTATATTTTGCTATTTTCATTATTATAGGGATTATTTTTCCAATATTTTTTACTCTTTCTATTTCAGAAAAATTTTGGATGATCGCACCGTTGTCTTGGATAGATTTTCCTTGGAGATTAATGAATGTTATTATCTTTTTCTTAGCTTTTTCTTCAATGTTTTTAGTTATTCATAAATTCATCAAAATTATCGGGATATTATTAGTATTATTAATTATTTTTTTGAGTTTAAAGTTTGCTAAACCAGCGGAGTATTTTAATAAAGGAGATTTATATTACGCTACTAATGATGCTACCACTACTTCTGCAGACGAATTGATGCCAATCTGGGTTATAGATAAGCCAAAAAACCGTTATCAATCTAAAATAGAAGTAGAGAAGGGAAATGCGATAATTAGTAATTTAATTGATAATTCTTTTTCTTTTGAGGCAGAAGCTTTGGTTAATACAACAGACGCAAATTTAAAAGTAAACACGGTATATTTTCCCGGCTGGCAATTTTATATAAATGGGGAAAAAACTGTAATAAATTACAACCAAAATGATGGTTTAATAAGGTTTTCTATTCCATCAGGAAGACATCATATAAAAGGTAAATTTGTTGAGACACCAATTAGATTGATAAGTGATTTAATTACTTTAATAAGTTTAATTATTTCTTTAAGTTTGGTATGTTATTCACTTTTCAGAAAATTAAGCGTAAAGAAATCATAAAGACGTTTCTTACCCCATTATTATCTTTAATTGCTATTACAGTCTTTTCTTATTGGGCTGTTAAACCATTATTTATATCTGGTTTTTTTCCTACGCATGATGATACAGCTCCATCTAGGGTTTATGAGATGGCTAAAGCATTATCTTATGGTCAAATTCCGCCTCGTTGGGTTCCTGATTTAGGTTATGGATATGGTTATCCTCTTTTTAATTTTTACGCTCCCTTACCTTATTATTTAGGAGGAGTTCTTAATCTGTTTGGTGTAAGTGCTATTTTTTCAACAAAAATAATGTTTTTAGTAGGTATTCTTCTTTCAGGTTTTAGTATGTATTTTTTTATAAAAGAGTTTAGTAACGAAATTGTGGCGCTGGCAGTAGCAACGGTTTATATATACGTCCCTTATCATGCTGTTAATATTTACGTGCGTGGGGCAGTAGGAGAATATTATGCATATGGATTTTTGCCTATACTTTTTCTTGGCATATATAAAATATTGATAAATAAAGATTTTAAAAAAGGCTTATTAGTTTGTAGTTTAGGGCTTTGTGGGATATTACTTTCTCATAATATTCTGGGATTAATTACAGGATATTTTCTTCTTATTGGTTTATTTTTTTATTTTATTTACGTTTTGTTTACCCATAAATCATTCCAAATTTTTTATTTTATCATTTTAGCAATATTTTTAGGATTTAGTCTGTCAGCATTTTTTACCATACCGGCAATATTTGAAAAAAAATACACCAAAGTAGAAAGTTTAACTAAAGGAGGTAGCGATTACCACAATCATTTTGTTTATGCAAGACAACTTTGGGATTCACCTTGGGGCTATGGTGGTTCTGCAAAAGGTGAAGAAGATGGTATGTCATTTAAGATCGGAAAAATTCAAATTGTACTAGGAACTTTAGGTTTAATTATTTTCTTATATTTTTTTAAAAAAAACAAAAAAGACTATATTTTTTTCTGTTTTTTGATATCAATTCTTCTTTTGTCAATTTTCTTTATGCTTCAAGAATCTTTATTATTATGGGAATTATTGCCCGGTTTTTCTTATATACAGTATCCATGGCGGTTTCTAAACTATGCTGGTTTCTGTTTTGTTGTGTTTATTTCTTTTATATTTCTTCCATTTAAAAAAAGATGGCAGATAATCATCAGTATAGGGATAATTTTTATTACTCTTTGGTTTAGCGCAAAATACTTTTCTCCTCAACAGTATTTATTACTAAAAGATCATGATTATACGAGTGATTTGAATTTACGATATAAGATTTCAAAGATTTCAGACGAATATTTACCAAATAATTTCCCCCCCATAAATTCTCCGCAGGAAATAGCGGAAGAATCTTTATCCTCAACGCCTGAAGTTAATATTAAGAAAATAAAAGATGAGCCGACTTTTAAAAAATATGATATGTACGTTGCCAATCCGACGACTTTTATTACAAAAATATCTTTTTTTCCTAGATGGCGAGCATTTATAGACAACGAGGAAGTAGATATAAAAGACAATAATGGTCGTATTCAAATATTCCTTCCAGAAGGTCAATATCAACTTAAATTTGTTTTTACTGATACTTTACTTCGTAAGTTTGCAAATACCATTTCCGTTTTAGCCGCTTTTTTGCTAGTATATGTATCATTATTCTGGAAGATTGTAACCTATGACAAAAAAAAGAACAATTAACATTGTTGTACCTATATATAACGAAGAAGAGGAATTGGCAATAAATATTAAAAAACTCCATTCGTATTTGAAGAAGAATCTTTCGAGATATAAATGGTATATTACCATAGCTGATAACGCTTCAACTGATAATAGTTTAAAAATCGCTAAAAATTTAGCAAGAAAGCTTTCCTCTATAAGATATATTCATTTAGATCAAAAGGGCAGAGGCAGAGCTGTAAAAAAGTCTTGGAAAAAAGAAGACGCTGAAATATCAATATATATGGATGTTGATCTTTCTACACACCTTTCTGGATTGTCTAAATTGATTAACGGTTTGGAAAAGGGATACGATATCGCTATAGGTTCAAGACTCTTACCCGGTTCAAAAGTGATAAACAGACCACTTAAAAGAGAGATTTTATCCAGGGTTTATAATATTTTGATAAAAATATTTTTTAAAGTGCATTTTTCTGACGCACAATGCGGCTTTAAAGCCGTAACAAGAAAAGTAGTAAGACAGTTATTGCCTTATATTAAAGATAATGCATGGTTTTTTGATAGTGAATTATTAATAATGGGAGAAAAATCAGGTTATAAAATTTTCGAGGTACCAGTATTATGGGTTGATAATCCAGGTTCAACTGTGAGAGTGTTAAAAACCGTTTATGGTGATTTAGCAGGTCTTTGGCGATTATTCTGGCAAAGGCCTTGGCAAAAAATAAGGAGAATATCATGAGAAAATTGTTGATAACAGGTGGTGCAGGCTTCATAGGGTCAAATTTAGCAAGTTATTTTGCTAGCAAAAAATATCAAGTTACTATTTTTGATAATTTTGTTAGATATGGAACTAAAGAAAATGCCCGATGGTTGAAGAAAAACTTTAATAATATAGAAATAATACAAGGCGACATTAGAAAAATAAAAGATTTACAAAAGGTTATTTCAAATAAAGAAATAATTTTTCATTTAGCGGCTCAAGTTGCTGTAACCACTTCTGTAGCAGATCCGAAAACTGATTTTGAGATTAATGCACTAGGAACTTTTAATGTTTTGGAGTCTATTAGACAGTCTAGACATAAACCAATTGTGATTTTTTCCTCTACAAATAAAGTCTATGGAGGAATGGAAAATATTGTTATAGTGGAAAAAAATAATTGTTATGCTTATAAAGATTTTCCTTATGGTATAAGTGAGAAATATAATCTTGATTTTCATTCGCCATACGGCTGTTCCAAGGGGGCGGCTGATCAATATATACATGATTACGAAAGAATTTATGATATCCCCACCGTAGTGTTTCGTCAATCATGTATTTATGGTCCAAGGCAATTTGGCATTGAAGACCAAGGATGGATTGCTTGGTTTATTATTGCAGAAACTTTAGGTAAGTCAATTACTATATATGGAGACGGTAAACAAGTAAGAGATGTTTTATATATCGATGATTTAGTGAAATTATTTGAAATAGCTGTTGATAAAATACAAATTTCAAGAGGTAAAATTTACAATGTTGGCGGAGGAGTAAAAAATACTTTATCAGTTTGGAGTCAATTCGGACCGATTCTTGAGAAACTGTTTCGGCGTAAAATAAATGTTAACTTTGCCGATTGGCGGCCAGGTGATCAAAAAGTTTATATATCAGATATAAGATTGGTAAAAAGTGATTTAGGTTGGGTACCAAAAGTAGAGGTAAGAGATGGCATAAGTAGACTTTTTAACTGGATACAGGAAAATAAGTCTTTATTTAAAAAATTCTTATGAAAAAATATAAAAAAATTTTAGTTACAGGTGGTGCGGGATTTATTGGATCGCATTTAGTAGATGGTTTAGTTAAGAGGGGATATCAGGTAAGAGTATTAGATAATCTTTATCGGCAAATTCATCCGCAAGGTAAATTGCCCTCTTATTTTAATAGGAAAGCAGAATTTATTAAAGGCGACGTGGTTAAAAAAATTGATTGGATAAATGCTCTTAAAGACGTTGATGCTGTTTATCATTTTGCTGCAGCTGTAGGAGTAGGGCAAAGCATGTATGAAATTGAACATTATGTAAAAGTGAATAGCCTAGGAACGGCTTTGCTTTTAGATATTTTAGCCAATCATCGTCATTCGGTTAAAAAAATAATAGTAGCTGCTTCGATGAGTTCTTACGGTGAAGGTAGTTACCGTTGTAAAACTTGTGGTATAGTGCGTCCTTCACTTCGCAGCGAAGAACAATTGGAAAAAATGGATTTTAATGTTTATTGTCCAAATTGTCATAAGCTGGTAGTACCAATTGCTACTAGTGAAGATGCTAAGCAAAATTCAAATTCCATATATGCTATTGGAAAAAAAGAACAGGAAGAAATGGTATTGGTGGTTGGTAGGGCTTATAATATACCCGCTGTAGCCTTGAGATATTTTAATGTTTATGGTCCGAGACAAAGTTTATCTAATCCTTACAACGGTGTTGCTGCTATTTTTATGAGCAGGGTAAAAAATAATAAACCTCCTATTATTAACGAAGATGGTTTACAGACAAGAGACTTTATACATGTACAAGATGTAACAACCGCTAATATTTTAGCTTTAGAAAAAGATGAAGCTGATTATAAGGTGTTTAACGTAGGTAGCGGTAAACCTATAAGCATCAGAGAGGTGGCAGAAATTATTATTGATTTATACAAAAGCAAGCTTAAGCCAGAAATAACTTATAAAGTTCGTAAGCTAGATGTTAGACATTGTTATGCTGATATTAGTTTAATTACAAAAATTCTTAATTGGCGGCCCAAAATAGATTTTATCGATGGTATGAAGAGTCTTATAGAATGGAGTAAAAAAGAAAAAGCAAAAGATTTGGTAGATTTGGCTATGTATGAATTGGAAAAGAGAGGTCTTAGATGAGAATATCTTTTATAATCCCCTTTCATAATGAAGAAAAAAATTGTACTCCCATGATCAAAAGGGTTATTGATTTTGGAAGAAAATATAATCTTTCTTTTGAGGTAATTCCCATTGATGACAGAAGTACCGATAAAACAGGCAAAATTTTGCTTGACTTGTCTAAAAAATATAATAATATCCGGCCAATTTTTAGGAAAGATGACGGTTATGAAAAAGGAAATACGATGGGATTAGCGCTTATAGCTGGTAGCAGAAAAGCGAAGGGAAAAATTATCATTTGGACGATGGGAGATATGGCTGATGATACTAAGACTTATTATGATATTATTAATAAACTAAAGACAGGCTATGATATAGTGTTTGGCTCTCGTTATATGCCGGGAGGATCAAGAGGCAATCTTGATAGAATTAAAGCTTTTTTAAGCTCCTGGGGAACACGACTTTCAAGATGGCTTTTTGGGATACCGGTTCACGATATTACTAATGCATTTAGGGGTTTTAATAAGGAAGTATTTGATCATATTAGATTAGATTCTGCTGGTTTTAGCATTTCTCCCGAATTTGCTATTAAGGCCCATTTAGCAGGGTATAAATTAGGAGAAGTGCCTACAGTATATACCAATAGAATTGAGGGAATTTCTAGTTTTAAGCTTTATAAAATGACTAAAAGTTATTTATTATTATATATTCACCTTTTTTATCAATATAAGCTTCTTCGAAAACCACTAGATTTTGTTATTAAGTAGTCTAGCCGATTTTTTTAAAGCCAATCGTTTTTTAGTTTTAAAAATTTTCCGTCTGCTATAGCTTCCCTAATTTTTTCCATAAAATTACCAAAAAAATAAAGATTATGTAATGTTGCTAATCTATAGACCAGCAATTCTCGACAGCGAAATAAATGATTAAGATAAGCTCTTGTAAAATTAGTACAAACAAAACACCGGCAATTTTTATCTGGAGGATTTTTATCCATAGAAAAAGATGATTTTGTAATATCATAGCGAAATTTATTTTTTAATCCTGCTTCTTTGGTAAAAATCCAGCCCATACGGCCAAGTCTTGTAGGAGTAACACAATCTAAACTATCTATCCCTTTTTCTACACTAAGAATAATATCTTCAATTTCACCTATACCAAGAAAATGAATGGGCCTATTTTTAGGTAAAAGTATATCAAGTGTCCAGTCTAGTACAGAAAATACCTTTTCTCTTGGTTCTTTGCTGTTGGCTACACTGCCAATGGCGAAACCTTCGCAAGGTAAACTTGCGATAAATTTAGCTGATTTTTGTCTTAAATCCTTGAAGATAGATCCTTGAACTATGCCATATAAAGCTTTTCCTGCCTTTTCTTTTCTATGTTGCGTTAGGCAGGATAAGGCCCATTTATGGGTTCTATTCATTGCTTCCTCCGCCCGATTTTTTTTAATCGGATAAAAAGTACATTCATCCAAAGCCATCATAATATTACTGTCTAGAATTTGTTGTGTTTTAATTGATTCTGTTGGGGTTAAAAATAAATTTTTTCCATCCCAAGCGGATTTAAAATGTATTCCTTCATCGGAGATTTTTACTAGTTTTTTTTCATCTAAAATATTTTGTCTCGGTCCATTTTCACCGAGGCTAAAAACTTGAAAACCTCCAGAGTCAGTCATAATAGGTCCCTTCCAATTCATAAACTTATGTAGACCTCCTATTTTTTTGATAATTTTTAAACCGGGTCTAAAAATCATATGATAAGTGTTGACAAAGAAGACGTCGATATTACAGTATTTTATTTCTTCTGGAAGAAGTGATTTTACAGTGGCAGATGTTCCTACAGGAACGAAGGCTGGCGTACGAATAACACCATGTGAGGTGGTTATCAACCCCATTTTTGCTTTAGTTTTTTTATCTTTCGCAGTAATTTTAAATCGAAAATTATCCATTATTTTTATATAATAGAAAGCATTATATACGATTATTATCGAAATAAGCCAGTATGAAAAAAGTTTCTATAAAAAATATTAAATATATTCCAGCTAGTCATGAGAATCAAGATAAGCCAGGAGTTTGGAAAAAAATATTGTTTAGACATAAGGATTTCTCTCCGTATCTTAGAATACAGATGATTAATTGGGCAAAATTACCTAAAGGAAAAGAGTTCATTTCTCACTATCATGAAGATATGGATGAAGTTTTCATAATTATTTCTGGTAGAGCAGAAATAAAGATAGGGGAAGAAATTGATACTTTAGCAAGTGGTGACGCTGTTTTAATTCCTAAAGGTATAATCCATCAGATGAAAAATATAGGTGATGAAGATACTCATTATATAGTAATTGGAGCTTCAGAAGGAAAAGGAGGAAAGACAATAATATTATGAATATAATTTTTTCAAAAAAATGGACGATAATTATAATTTTAGCAACGATTTTGGTTTCAGCATGGTTATATAGATTTTCTTTTTCTTCATATTTTTTTCAGGATGATTGGTTTTCTTTGCAGATTAGCAAAGCAAAAAACCTTAATGATTTTTTAGTTTTTTTTATTCCCCGCAAAGACGTGATTTATTATCGCCCTTTAGGTATGCAAGTACCGTTTTTTTTACTTAATAAGTTTTTTGGTCTTAATTCCTTACCATTTCGTATGGTCGTGTTAGTAACACATGCTGTCAACATTTTTTTAGTTTATACTCTTGTACGTCTTTTATTAAAAGATAAGAAGATAGCGTTAATGGTTGCATTTTTTTATGGTACATCAGCGGTACATTTTCTCATATTTTACTGGTTTGCAATTTATGCTTTTATTTTAGGACCTGCTTTTTTCTTTTTATCCTTTATTTTATATATTCTTTATTTAAAAAATAAAAATAAAACATATTATTTTTTTTCACTCATAATTTTTTTTATGGGTCTTGCTACAAACGAAATAGTTTCAGTTTTACCAATAATATTATTTTTTTATGAGCTTTTTCTTCGTAAAAAAATTATCATAAAAAGACTAATTCCGTATTTTTTCTTGGTATTTATATTATTATTAGTACGTTTTATTTTTTTCACCCCACCTTCGACTGGAGTATATCAATTAAGCTTAGGAAAGCATATATTGTCTAACCTAAAAACCTATCTTTTCTGGAGTTTTAACTGGTCAGAGAAACTTACAGAGCAGATGATAAGTATGTTTGTGTTTAATGATAAGATTACCGGATTATTTTCTAATTATGCTTTAACTGCCGTGATTACTTTTTCTGTTTTATTTATTATTCTTTGGGTTTTTCCATTAATTTTAATTATTGTTTCGGGAAAAATAAAATCATTTATTCCGATAATTTTTTTTGGATTTGTTTGGTTTATTTCTGGTTTGTTACCAGTTCTGTTTTTTACAGATCATAAATTTTCTTATTATTTACCTATTCCTTTAGTTGGTTTATTAATTTTATCCCTATATTTTTACACCTATCTTATTAGACAGATCTATATTTATGCAAAGTGTTTAGTTTATTTTCTTTTATTTTTATTAAACATAGTATGGTTATGGAGCAGTATTGCTACTGTTAATTTTAACACCAAAAATCATTGGGCGCCTTGGTCTGCCTTTTTATCGAAAAACCTGATAAATAATATAAAATCAGAAGTGTTAAAACAGCAGTCTTTGACTGATAAGATATATATTCCTTATTTACCAGAGTATAAGTCCGCCCTTAACGATCAAGATGCTTTTAAGGTTGTCTTTGGACGAGAAGATATAATCACGATATATACAAATGATAAATAAAGACGTGAAAACGATAATAGTTTTTTTATTATTAATTATTAGTTTTTGGCAAAACTTAACATTTATTTTTTCAAACAGAGAATATTTCACAAGACACTTTGATCCTCAATTTTTCAGTAGGCTTTATTCTGAATCACAGTATGTTAAAGGTCAGGCATCGGAAGGTGGTATAGGTGATGATGGATTATACGCTTTTGCCGGATATTATTATCTTTTTCAAAAAGGAGACGTTTCAAGCGTAAATTTTGAGCATCCTCCTTTAGGGAAATATTTAATAGGTTTATCAATTTTACTTTTTAACAATGAAAATATTATTAATCTTATATATTATGCTCTTTTATTATTTTTTACTTATAAATTAGCCAAAATAATTTTGCGCAGTGTTTCACTTTCCTTTTTAGCAGTTTGCCTTATTAGTATTGATCCTTTAATCCACGATCATTTGCTCCGTTCACTTTTAGATTTACCATTTACTCTATTTTTTGTAGTTGCTGTTTATTATTACTTATTAAGCTTTAAGAACACAAATTATACGTTTATTTCTCAGTTATTATTAGGGATGGCTTTTTCAACAAGATTTTTTCCATCACTTATACTTATATACACTTTTTTCTCTTTGATAAAATTTCTCTATCAAAGAAAAGCATTTCTACAATATTTTTATACGTCTTTTTTAATCCCCATTATTTATATGCTTAGTCATATTTCCTTTTTTTACTACCATCCTTCAATTATTGAATTTATCCGCCATAAAATATGGATGCTATCTTGGTTTAAGGGGTCGGTTATAATTATGGGTAATATCTGGCGAAATTTATTTACTGGTTATTATATTGATTCTACTGGTAAAATTCAGATAAATCAGTATTGGACTATCATTTTGCCTATTACTTTAGTACTAGCAATAACTAGAGTGCGTAAGAACTTAATTAAAAAGGACAATTATCAAATTTTAGTAATTTATTTTACATCAGTTATTTACTTAATATATCTCACTTTCCTTACAGGAGGCTTAGAAAAATTTTTTATGCCAATATACCCTTTGATTATTATTTTGGCTCTCTCTAATATCTCCTGTATAATTGAAACATGCAGGAAATGGAATTTACGGAGATTAAAGGCAAGATAGTAAGTGGAGTTTTCGCTCTTACTTCTAGAACAGTCATATTACAAGTTATCGCTTTCGTTTCTACATTTATTCTTACTATTCTACTTTCTCCTTCAATATTTGGTATTTTCTTTGTTGTTTCAGCAGTTATTTCTTTCCTCTCTTATTTTTCAGATATCGGATTTGCTGCGGCTTTAATTCAAAAAAAAGAAGAACCTACCCGCGAAGAATATGTAACCTCATTCACTATTCAACAAATTTTAGTTGGAAGTATAGTAATAATAAGTTTTATTTTATCCCCATTTTTTTCTTCTTTCTATAAATTAGGAGATAGTGGATTATTTCTTTTTAAAGCTCTTCTTGTGTCTTTTGTTCTTTCTTCTTTTAAAACTATTCCTTCAATTATTCTTGAAAGAAAATTAGATTTCGAACTTCTTGTTATCCCGCAGATTTTAGAAACAATAATATTTTATTCTTCTGCTATCATTATGGCTTTATTTGGATGGGGTATAGTTAGTTTTGCTTGGGCAGCTATTTTAAGAGGTATTGTGGGTCTGATTGCCATTTATATTATTTGTCCTTGGAAATTAGGACTTGGAATATCTGTTCACGCTTTAAAACATTTACTTTCTTTTGGAGTTCCTTTTCAGGTTAACTCGATATTAGCTTTGGTTAAAGATGATCTTATGACGATTTTTCTTGGGAAAATTCTGCCTTTTTCCCAAGTAGGTTATATTGGTTGGGCTAAAAAATGGGCCGAAGTTCCTTTAAGACTTATCATGGATAGTATTGTCAGAGTGACTTTTCCTGCCTATTCTAGGCTACAGGCGGATAGTAAGATTTTAAGTAAAGCCATAGAAAAATCCTTCTTTTTCTTAGCGTTGTTTATTTTTCCGGTAAACATTCTGATGGTTTTTTTCATTAATCCTTTTGTACAGATTATTCCTAAATATTCTAAGTGGGAGCCGGCGCTTTTCTCTTTTTATCTATTTGCCTTTTCCTCGGTTTTTGCCGCCTTTTCAAGCACGGTAATAAATGCTTTAAATGCTACTGGAAGAATAAAAACTACACTAATTATTATGGTTATTTGGACTATATTGACCTGGATATTAATTCCTATTTTTGTATTTTTTTACGGATATAACGGGGTAGCGATATCGGCTTTTATCATTTCTTTTACCGGGATTATTCCTATAATTATCATGAAGAGAATTATAAAGTTTAAAATTTTTTCTGTTTTATATAAACCTCTTATTAGTACTTTTTTTATAGCTTGCATGATGTTTTTTATCTTAAAATTATCCACTAATTTTAAAACTATTTTTATCAGTTTGCCTGCCTTAGTTTTTATATATGGACTTCTAGTCTGGATGTGGATGAGAAAAGACATTTTGCCTTATCTGCCTAAAATAAAATAAACAGATAAAGAGAAGATGAAAAATATTTTTGCCCCAATTTTTTATTCAGTGCTTTTGCTAATTTTTAATTCCCCTGTTTATGCCTTTGAAAATAAATCTTATATCACCATTGTTCACCCAATTAGAGGAAGAGATTTATGGCAGAATATTGGATTATTGGACGAGCAAATAAATATTGTAAACAATTATCAACTTCCAGCTACTTGGCTTATTCAGTACAAGATTTTGGAAGACAAAGAAATAATTAATAGGCTTAAAAATTTACCTAAAAATCACGAAATAGGAATATTTTTAGAAATAGATGAAGAATTAGCAGATGATGCTCTTGTCCCTTATTTATATGGTGATGGTGATTGGGCAAGAGCGGATAAAATTTTACTCTCAGGTTATTCTCCGTTAGAGCGAAAGAGGATGATAGATCAAGTTTTTGAAAAATTCCATAAAACTTTTGGGTTTTATCCCATTTCTATAGGAGCTTGGTATATAGATACTTTCTCGTTAAATTATTTGTCTGAAAAATATAAAATTCAATCAGTTTTAGAAGTAGCGGATCAATATCAGACTGATACTTACGGATTATGGGGTAAACCTTGGGGTGTACCTTATTTTCCTTCTAAATTTAATTCCTTGGTTCCGGCAGGAGGTAGAGATAGACTTGATCTTGTAAAAATACAGTGGGCCGCTAGAGATCTAACTAGAGGATACGGTCTAGGCGTAGCAGATTCTACCTACAGTGTTCAAGCAAATGATTACGTTGGTCATCATAGATTAGGCATCTCTTATTTTGGAAAACTTGTCAATGATTATCTATTTTCATTGAATCCACTAACACAGTTAACGGTGGGTATAGAGGTTGGACAGGAAGGCGGCAAATATCGGGAGGAGTATCAAAGACAGATTAAATATTTGTATGATTTGCAAAACAAAGGAAAAGTCACAATGTTAACGATGAAAGACTTTTCAAAAGTTTTTAGGAGTGAATTTCCAGATGATTCTCCCGATTATTTCATAACCGGTGAGGATATATATGACTTAGGTATTAAAACTTTTTGGTATTCAACTGATTTTTACAGAATAAGTTTGGTAAAAGATAAAAACGTTTTGAAGATAAGAGATTTTAGACTATATGATAAGAATACTTTTTATAAAGATACATTTGAAAAAGATGTTAATCATAAATTACAACGGGTAATTCCAGCAATAATAGATGGTTTATTGATGAATAATGAAAAGATATTGATAGGAAATGTCTTAAGTGAAAAGTTTGAGAGGGATAATGAAGGCTTTATTATTAATTTTTTAGATAATGAAAATCATAATCATGTCTTAATTTTAAAACAAAAAATAGTATTATTTGATGGTAAACCAATTATAGAAATTATAGATAAACAAACTTTAAAAGGAAAAGCAGAAAATTTATTAGGTAGGTTATTATTAAGATATCAATTATTACTTCCTCATAGTTGGCACGGAGATATTCGATTTTCTTTGATAGATAATGCCTATTATGTGGGTTTTTGGTTTAGGTCAGATAAGCTGGTAGGTGTACGCTCAAAATGGCCGTTTATAGGAGTTTTTGAGTTCCCTTATCAAACATTGGCTAGATTTAAGACCATAGAGAA
>Ga0073932_1001337_pt1 | contig 47428 bp, 35 predicted proteins | sample DewCreD2012metaG_FD_76967 | JGI IMG/M metagenome (GOLD analysis project Ga0073932, IMG submission 76967) | Hot spring sediment bacterial and archeal communities from British Columbia, Canada, to study Microbial Dark Matter (Phase II) - Dewar... ...
ACCGCCACGTGCCACGGTGCATCGCCGTTGGCGTGCGCTACCACGGCCGGCATGCTGTGCGTTTGGCCCGGCTCGGGCCAGCCGACAAACTTCACGCACGCGCCAAAGGCATGCGCCGCGTTAGCCGGGCCGGTCACATTTTCCGTCCGCCACCGCACCCGCACCCGATAGGCCCGGCCGGGAATCAGGCCGGCATGGCCGCTCATGAATCCCTGGAACAGGATCGGGTTGCCGGCATCGAGTTTCCACGCGGCCAGGCCGTCGCCAAACGCCGATTCCAACGACAAACCCGTGGCCGGCACTGTGCCCTCGTAGGGCAACGTCCGCGACGCCCACGGTTGCCACGCCGAGCCCCACAGGTGACCGGAAATCCACCAGCGGAAAAAGTTCTGGTTGCCGTCGCCCATCGTTTGGAACTTCTGCACGGCGTCGAACGAATACCCCTCATCGGAAAACCCCAGCCCGTGGCCGCTGCCCAGAAACGGCGTCCCGTCGGCAAACTCAAAATACCGGCTGTCGGCGGCCGCAACGCGAATCGGCCCGTGATTGTTGGGGTTGGTCGGCGGCACCACGGTAAAGGTGCGCGTGGCCGACACCGCGCTGCCGCGCGCTTCCCGCACTTCGATCCGGTACTGCCAGGTGCCGGTCTGCGGCGGGGCAAACCGCACGCACCAACGGGGCGCGTTGGTCGGATACAACCATTCCTCGCCGTCCTTGAGCGCCCGCGTGTAGGGCTGCCAGAAAAAGCCCGGACGCCGAAATACCGTCTGCCAGTTGTCGGGCGTGAACAGGCCATCCACGGTGATGCCATCCACCCAAGCCAGGCCGGGTGGTGGATTGGTCTCGAACGGAAATTGCGGATGCGTGGCAGCGGAGTGGGTGATCTGGAAGGTGATTTCCAGCGGCTCCCAGCACTCGACGGTCGCCGCGCTCTCCGTCAGGTCCGACACCGCCAGCGGGCCGGGCGGTAGGAAGCGCACCCGCCGCTCTTGCGTGACCAAGCGCCCGGCGGCGTCATGACCCTGGACCGTGACCCGATTCCACCCCGGCTGGAGAGGCAAGGTTAATCTCCAATCCGCCGTCCCGGTGGCGGTTCCGAAGAACCCGCGGTCGGTGCTCACGTGGACCGCGCTGGCGCCGTTGGCCGAGCCGCTCAGGTCCAGAAGAGCATTGGTCATGGTCAAGCCGTCCTGCTCCGGCTGCGTGATCGTCAGGCTTGGGCCATCCGCCCGGCTGGCGGTCCACGCCACCTGCTGCGTAACGACCAGGCCTTCGTCATCGGCCACCAGCACACGCGCCAGGTAATTGCCGGGCACGCCGACGTGCCGCGTGCCGTTCCAGCCAAACGCGCGCGCGCCATCCCCAAACTCCCAGACCACCTGTTGGATCGAGCCGTCCGGGTCATCGCCGGTCAACGTGAAGCTCTGTGTGGCGGACGCGGCCACGTTGGTGGGATTGAGCGTGGCCGTCACCGCCGGCGGCTGGTTGCCCAGCGTGTCTTCGAGCAGGGCGCAATCGTCCACCAGCCCCACCAGCGTCCGGCCGCTGCCGCCAAAGTAGCCGACCTGGAGGAGCACCTGGCCGGTTGTCGCCGTGAACTTCAGCGCCACTTTGAACCAATTCGTGCCGTGGGTGCGCACCAACAGGTCGCCCGAGTGCGCCAGCGCCTTCCACGTGTCGTCATCAACCTCGACTCGAAACCCGCCCCAGTCCGAGCCGGTTTCCGACACCAACCGCACCCAAGCAAACGCCTTGTAAGTGCGGCCGGGGGTGACCGTGATCCAGCCCTGGCGCAGGTTGGCATTGGCGAGGGAAGCCGCATACAGGCCGCTACGAGCCTCGTTGGTCACAACCTTGGCGCTGCCCTGGACGGTCCAGCTTTGAAGGGTGCCGGTTTCAAAGCCGGCATTGCCCAGCAGGTTGGCCTGACCGGCGCATGGCAAGCCCACTGCCACCAACAGCGTCCAGAGCCACACCGGCCCGATGCGGTTCGTTATGAGTATGTTCATAGGCGTCATGGCGCGGAAGGCTTCGACAATGGAAGGACGCTTTTGGCGTCCACGCCCATCGCCCCGGCGATCCGGCGGCCCTCTTCTCCGCAGCGGACGTCGCCGCAGTGGCGTTCGCGCAGTCTGTCGGGGTAAATTCCGGCAGAGTAAACCCCAGGCACCCCCATCGCGCAGAGCGCGGCGTCCCGGATGTCGAACGCGGGCCAGAAGCCATTGGCAGCGATGTCCGGGGTGCAATCGGACAGGTCCGGAATCTCAGTGAAGCAGTCCTCGGCGGCGGCCATGGGGGGCGTCCAACAGCCCAGCGACCTGCCCCCACCGCTTCCAGTGGGGCTCGTCGCCGCCGACGCCGAGGACCACGCGCACACCGTCGCTGCGCCCGTTCCCGGCAGGCTCAATGAAGACTGGCTGGTCACTTTGGTGCACCGTCCCTCTCACAGTTGCTCGGTCGGCGCGCACATCCTACCACGCTCCCCGGCTTCTGACAAAGCACCTTGGTCTGTTTGCCCGGCGGCCAAACTCCCCGCCATGACAATCTGCGACTCGGTCTGGCGCAAAACCATGTGGGCGAGTACAAGAATGCGGCGACTGTCTTTCGTCAGACGGAATCGGCTGGCACGGTTGCCGCAGCGGGGCCGCGGCCTTACTTCAGCGCCCGCAGGGCCAGCGTCTTCCAGAGCAACCCCGGGTTGTTTGTGATCAGCCCGTCCACCCCCATGTCCAGCAGGTCATTCGCCAGCTTCGGGTCGTCAATGGTGTAAACCCAGACCTTGAGACCCCGCTTGTGGGCCAGGGCGACCGCTTCGGCGGAAACGTCCTTGTTCCAGACAGCAATCTTGGCGCCGGTGGGCGACAAGGCGTCCAGCCACTGGGCGTTGAGTGATTTGTCCGTAGCCGTGGGTTTGCTGCCGTCGGCCAGTCGGCTGGGAACACCCAGCGCGCCCAGCACCTGGTCCGGGTGCAAGGCGTGAAACTGGCTCAGGAACTGCCAGTCAAACGACTGCACGACCAACCGGTTGATGAGTTTCTTGTCGGCCAGCAGCGCGCTCAAGGTCGCTGCGTCGCCCTCCTTGCGCTCCAGCAGCGTCACCCCGCCGCCGCCCTGGATGAGGTCGAGCGCCTCGGCCAAGGTTGGCAGCCGCGTGCCGGCGTAGCCCGGAGCGAACCATTGGCCGGCATCCAGCGTCTTCAACTCGGCCAGTGTTTTGGAGGCGACGGGGATTTTGGCGCCGCCCCAGCGGTTGGTGGCGTCGGTGGTCCGGTCCAGCGTGTAATCATGCAGCACCACGACCACGCCGTCCCGGCTGTGGTGGGTGTCCAGTTCCACCAGGTCGGCTCCGGCCATCAGGGCCAGCCGGAACGACGGCAGGGTGTTTTCGGGCGCGGCCGAGGAATACCCCCGGTGGGCAATGATCAAGGGCCGGCCACGGTGGAGCAGGTCGAGCGCGGGCGCATTCACAGTTTGGGCCAACAGGCGCGGACCTGACGCGGCCAGCGCCGGGGCCAGCAACACAGCCAGGCCAATGGTCGCCTTCACGGCCGCGATGCTTGCCGCTGGCCGGTGGGCCGACAAGTCCAAAGCGTGAATAAGCAATCACCGCTGCCAAATGGTTCAGGCAACCGACCCGGTACCGCCATGGCCGGTTTGGCGCAACCGCGAACGCGGTCGCGCCATGCTGCTCAACCGGAGCAAACTGCCGCCAAGCCGGATGGGAAAAGGACGTGCATTGCGGGCCGAGTTTGCCTTTCTTGTGGGCCATGAACGTGACTGTCGGCGGCCGGCCCCGCCACTACCGCACGGTCACATTTGACCGTTGCGCCAACACCGTTTGCCTGATTGACCAGCGGCTGCTGCCGCATCGGCTCGCGCTGGTGCGCACGCAAGATTTCAAGCAGACCGCGGCGGCCATTCGGGAAATGATTGTGCGCGGCGCGCCGGCCATTGCGGCCACGGCGGCCTACGGGCTGGCCCAGGGCAGCCTGGCGTTTCGGGGCAGTGACTGGAGGCGCTTTGCCCGGCACGTGGAAACGGTCATGCGGACGCTGGCCGCAGCGCGCCCCACGGCGGTGGACCCGCTCAATGCCATGCGTCAGGTGCGCGCGGCCATGCGCGCGGGCCGCACGGTGGCCGAGCAGCAGGCGCTGGCCGTGGCGGCCGCCGAGGAGTTTGCCAACCAGAGCGTCAGCGAGTGCGAGGCCATTGGCCGGCACGGCGCGGGGCTGATTCGTGACGGGATGCGGATTCTCACGCACTGCAATGCCGGCTGGTTGGCCTGCGTGGACATCGGCACGGCCACGGCGCCGCTCTACATGGCGCAGCAGCAGGGCCGCAAGTTCCATGTGTTTTGCGACGAGACCCGCCCCCGGGCGCAGGGCGCGTCGCTGACCGCCTGGGAGCTGGCGCAGCAGGGGATCGCGCATCAGGTCATCGCCGACAGCGCCGCCGGTCACCTGATGCAACGCGGGGAGATTGACCTGGTTCTGGTCGGCAGTGACCGTACGCTGGGACGGACCGGCGAGGTGGCCAACAAGATTGGCACTTACACCAAGGCCGTGCTGGCTCATCGGCATGGCATCCCGTTCTACGTGGCCCTGCCGCTTTCCACCTTTGACTGGGAGTTGGCATCGGGCTTGGACATTCCCATCGAGGAACGCGACCCGGCCGAGGTGCTGGGCGCCTGGGGCGTGGTGGCCGAACCCGGGAGCGACCGGCCACTGCGCCGGCCCGGGCGGCGGGTTTACGTGCGCGTGGCCAACCCGACCAGCGGGGCGCGCAACCCGGGCTTTGACATCACCCCACCGGAGCTGGTAACCGGCCTTATCACGCCCGTGGGAATTTTCAAGCCAACCGACCTGTGGCGTTGTCGCGAGCGCCTGGGCTGGCGGGGCTGAGCCGGCTCTGGCCGGAAAAGCCTGCCGCCGATCGCGGCCCGGGCGTGGCCAACTGCCGTTGTCCAACGCGCCGACGGACGCAACCGGCCGGGCGGGCCGTGTTTGAATCCGCGGCACGCCGCTACGCCAAGGGCATGGGGCAATGCCTACTGTGACGCCGCCCGCCGGTAGGCCTCGGCCAGAAGCGTCATGGGATGCGCCACGCGGATGTTGAGGCCGGCCTGGCGGATGCCGTTGATCAGTTGCAGCAGGCAACCGGAGTTGGCATTGGCCACGACCGTGGCGCCGGTGGACTGGATGTTTCGAATCTTGCGCTCCAGCAGCCGGTTGGCCATTTCCGGTTGGGTCAGGTTGTAGATGCCCGCGCTCCCACAACACCACGTCGCCTCCGGCAACTCGACCAGGGTCAGGTTCGGAATCAGCCGCAGAAGCTGGCGGGGCTGCTCGATGACCTTCTGCCCGTGCGAGAGGTGGCAGGACTCGTGGTAGGTGACCGTGAGTGGGGGTTGGTGGTCGGGGGCGGGCGGCTTGACGCCAATCTCGGCCAACCACTCGTGCACATCCTTGAGCTTCCGGTCCCAGAGCGCGGCCCGCCGGGCGTAGTGCGGGTCGTTGGCCAGCAGTTTGCCGTAGTGCTTGAGATGCGAACCGCAGCCGCCGGCGTTGCTGATGATGGCGTCGAACTGCTCCGGCGGGAACTGGTCAATGTTCCGGCGCGCCAGCTCGGCGGCCAGGCCCAGTTCGCCGTTGTGGGCGTGGAGCGAACCGCAACAGTGTTGGTGCCGGGGCGTGAACACCTCGCAGCCGTTGTGGGCCAGCACCTCGACCGTGTCCCGGTTGACCTCGCTGAAAATCAGGTCCTGGGCGCAGCCGGTGAGCATGGCCACCCGATACTTGCGCTGCCCCACGGCCGGCGTGACCGGCGCGATCAGGTCGGCGGAAAACGCCGGCGGGATGTCCGGCGTCATGGCCTCCAGCTCGCGCAGGCGGCGCGGCAACAGGTTCAGAACGCCGCTGCGGCGGAGCAGGGTTTGCAAGCCCAGTTGCTGATAAAGCCGCATGACCCGTCCCAGCAGCAGCAGTCGGCTCAGGTCCATGAACAGCCATTTGACCGTGACGCCCCGAATGAGGCGGCGCAGGGGTGAATCCAGCAACCGACGCGCCTCGACCTCGGCGCGGGCGTGCTCGAACAACTCCGCGTAGTTCACCCCGGCGGGGCAGGCCGTGGTGCAGGCCAGGCAGCCGAGGCAGAAGTACATCTCCTCGGCGAAGGTCCGCGTCGTGTCCAACCGGTCGTCGGCAATGGCTCGCATCAGGGCAATGCGCCCGCGCGGACTGTGCCGCTCCAGTTTGGTGGCGTCGTAGGTGGGACAAGTGGGCAAACACAGGCCGCAGTGCATGCACTGCTGCACCACGGCGTAATCCAAATCACGGAGCGAAGAGGAGAACGTGTTCACGGGCTGGCAAGGATGGACCAAAGCACGGTTGGGCGACTGGCCGCGCCCGCCCGCAGGGCTGCCGCTGCCAGGCGCTGCGGCGGTCCCGACGGCTCTGGCCAGCGGGCCTGAACGCAACAGATCAAGCACCCGCCCCGGATGCGGCTTTTGCCGATGCTGATGGCCGTGCTCACAGCCCCAAGAATGCCTGCTCGGGCCGGTTATGCCAGAGCAAAGGCGTCGGCCGGCAGCCGGCGCCCGATGTGCCCGGCACGGGGCGCCTTTTGATGGAGCCACCACAGCGTAACGCCGGCGAAGCTTCGCAGACTGACAGCCTGGGGTCTCGCGGATTGCCAATCCGCAGCCGCACCAAGAAACCCGTCTCTCTCGCTCCCGTTTCTTGGGGGCTGTCTCGCGGCCGCGTTCCCTCGCTTCGAGAACACTCTTTTTGATCGTGGTTGGCCTGCAAGCCATTTCCGGTTTGCCTTGGGCGCATCGCCGTTGCCATGCTCCGGGGCGCGACGGCGCCACACAACCGCGCCAACAACAACCGTGGAATCGCTGCGACTTCAACCGGTGGACGTGCTGCTTGTGCTGGCCTACCTGGGCAGCGTGGTGGGCCTGGGGATGTGGCTGGGCCGGGGCATCCGCACCAGCCGGGACTTCTTCCTGGCCGGAAAGTCCCTGCCCTGGTGGGCGGTCGGGATGTCGCTGGTGGTTACAGACATTGGCGCCAAGGACATGATCGGCCTGGCCGGCGACGCCTACCGCTACGGCCTGGTGATGATGAACTACGACTTCATCGGCTGCATTTTTCCGGTGTTGCTGGCGGCGTTCATGTTCATGCCGTTCCTGTGGATTGCCGGTGTTTACACGGTGCCGGAGTACCTGGGCCGCCGTTACAACCTGGCGGTGCGGGCCTGTTTTGCGGGCATCTGGGTGTTGTTTATTACGGCCACGATGGGGACGGTTTTCGTGAGCGCGGCGGCGATGTTCGAAGTGTTGCTGGGCTGGCCGTTTTGGTTCTCGGTGGGGTTGTCGGTCGGGGTGGTGGGCCTTTACACGACCCTGGGCGGGTTGAGGGCGGTGGTGTTCACGGATGTGCTTTCGTGCGTGGTGTTGGTTGTGGGAGCCGGGCTGATTTGCGTGCTGGGACTGGCGCAGGCCGGTGGCATTGCGGGCGTCAAAGCGTCCATCGCCGGGCTGGACTGGACGCAGCATCACTTGACGTTGCTGCCGCCGGCTGATCACGCGGTGTATCCCTGGCCGGCCGTGTTGCTGGGGTTGGGTTTTGTGCTCGGGCCGGCCTACTGGATCGGCAACCAGGCCATCGTGCAGCGAACCCTCGGGTCGCGTAGTGCCAACGAGGCCCGCGCATCCTACGTCTTCTGCGCCGCCATCAAACTGGTTTTCCCCGTCCTGCTGGTGGTGCCCGGGTTGGTGGCTTTGGCGCTGTTGGCCGAATCCCTCGGCCGCCCCGGCGAGGGATGGGACGGCAACCGCGTCCTGCCCTTGCTGCTGGCTCACCTGCTCCCGCCGGGCGCCCTGGGGATCGTCATCGGGGCGTTTCTGGCCGGGGTGCTGTCCAACCTGGATTCGTATGTCAACTCCGCCAGCACGTTGTTGGTGACAGACCTTTACCGGCCGTTTGTCAACCCTCGCGCCACGGACGCCCAATGTCTCAAGCTGGGCCGCAGGCTGGTGGTGGTGCTGCTGGTGGGCGGTGGTCTGTTGAGTTACCCCATCAAGACACGTTTTGGGACGGTGTTCGAGGCGTTTCAGACGTTCCTGACGTTTTTCCAAGGACCGCTGCTGGCCCTGCTGCTCCTGGGCATGCTGACGCGGCGGACCACGCCGTGGGGCGGGCTGGCGGGCATGATCGCCGGCGTGATGGCGGCGGTCGTGCTCAACGCCGCCGAGCCACTGCTGGGCATCGCTGGCGGCGTGCCGTTCTTGTGGACGGCCTGGTGGTCGTTCGTGGCGGCCGTGGGTGTGGCGCTAGTGGTCAGCTTGGTCACACGTCCGCATGACGAGGCACGCCTCCGCGGCCTGGTCTGCTGGCTGCCCGCGCCGACGAACCAAATCCAATGAACCCGGCGTTGTTACAGGTCGTTGGCTTGGCGTGGCCGCCTGCCCCCGGGCAGGCCGCGTTTGTGACTGTTTACCTGCTGCTGCTGGCGGGGATCATCTGGCTGCCGAAAGCGCTCCTGGACACGACCGGCCCGGCCGTGATTTGGTGGAAGAATCCGCGGTTTTGGGCGGCCGTGATTTGCATCGTGCAAATCCTCGTTTACGGGTTGCTGGGGTAGGAGGCGAAGCACCCGGGGCGAGCGGCCATCGCGATTCGAGCTCGTGTCCCGGCTCTGCGGGCACGTCGCCGCGGCGCCACCGGCCGGGTCTCGCGCCGCCTCAACCTCGGACCTGCATGACACAGCCGGGGCACGCCATGGCGGGGCTGCCGCGGCTTGCAGGCTGATGGGCCGTGACGGGTGTGGCAAAGGCGGCGTCAAACCGGCCACCCGACCCGCTCCGGCTATGCTTCCTCGACGAACTGGAACTTCAGCGCCGCGGCCAGTTCCCGCACCGGCTCGCGGAGGTCGCCGTAGAACGTCACACGATGCCAACCAAACCGGTCCCAGTAGGTGAACAGTTTTTCCATGTCGCCCACGACCTCGGCGGCCAGTTTGGTGCGACAGGCCCGGTCAATCACCACGTTGTCCACGGCCCTGGCCCGGTGGAACAGGATTTCGCGGCGCGAGGGATGAATCTCCAAGCTGCTGGTCATGTAGCCGGAGGGCAGGAAGGAACGCACCGACGCACCGCGCTGATCCTCAGCGTGCGAGAGGATCTCGAAACGGTTGGGGCGGCTGGCCGGGCCGAACATCTTGGTCGGCGCCACGCAGTGGGCATAAATGATCTGCCGCTTGGCGGTGTCCAGCACCGGGTCCGAGATGTAGCCGGGGCGTCCCACCAGGTGCTTCATCGCAATCATCGTGGCGGTGGACACCACGTCGGCCTCGCACGCGCCAACCAGGCCCTGATCCAGCAACTCCACGAAGCCCAGACAGGGATAGGCGGGCAGGTGGCCGCCGTAAAAACCACCCAGGCAGTTGATGGTGATGGCCTCGGCGCGGTACTTGGCCATGAGGGCCTGCTGAGCCAGGTAACAACGGGCCGATTTTTCGAGCGTCTCGGCGGCGTTGTCCAGGGTGACCGACCGGGCTGCCCTTCGCCAGCGGGCGGCCAACGCCTCCGCGCGGCCCGGGTCGGCCTGGTCATACGCCGCTTTGATCTCGCTGAAATCCACCGACAGGGTCTGGATGCCCAATTGCTCCTCGATGTCTTTCTCCAGGTTCTGTTTCGCCCGCCCCACCACCACCATGCGGGCCTGTTTCATGCCTTGGAGGCACTGGCTGATACTGGCCACCTGGAGGCGGTCCGGCTTGCACCGTGAAGGCGACCCCGGGGGCGTGCGATGGCGACGGACCTGGTCGGCGGCGGCGGCGAATTCCGCGGCGGACCTGCCCTCCTTCAACAGCGTGAAACACCGGGCTGACTCGGCCAGGTCCTGGAGGCTGGAGGAAGCGACGACGGAGAAGTTCGAGTGCTCGCGGCGCAGCCCGGCGGTGTAGCGCAAGAAGCCGCCGCTGCCGGCGTAAAGGAAGTCCGCTACCAACACGGGTTTGCCAGAGGCCACAATTGTTTGCATGACCGACACCCAGTTGTTCATCTGATAAACGAGGTATCCGTCAATGCGGTCCGCGTCACCGGCAGCGAGCAGTTTCTGGGCGTCCGCCGGGCTGTGCGCGAGCGCCGGCAGGAACTCGACCTGCGGGCAGAACCGCTCCAGTGCCTCGGTTACGCGCTGAATCTGGCCCGTGAAATCATAGCCGATGTGGGGCCAGGTGGGCCGGTCCTGCTTGACCGCCCAGCAGGCAAAGACCAGTCGCACACGCGGGCGCGGCTGGCCGGTGGTGGCGGTAGAGCGGCGTGAGGTGGCGCTGGCCGCCGCCCACGGCCCGGCCAGGCCGGGCAGCGCCGCGCCCACGCACAATCCACAAGCCGCCGAGAGAAATCGCCGCCGGCTCATGCAGCACGCACACCCGGACGCCGAAAGAGATGAGGGGTTCATGAGGTCCTTTGACGTCAAAAGCCTGTTGACCATGCGGCGATTCTTCCACGGCCCCGCCAGCTCTGCAACGTTGAAGTGTCAACCCCGCCGCGGTGGTCTCGGCCAAGTGCGCCCGGCACGCGGCCAGCGCGGAGGCATCTTGACCCAGTGGGACAGTCAGCATAGGGTTTGGTTCGCCGTGAGAAAGACGTCCAGACCCGACGTTGCGGCTGCTCGGGCAGGCGCGCTCCAAAACCCCGCCATTATCACGTTCTCAGGGCAAAAAAGCGTGATAATCAGTGGTTAGGCGAAGTATGCCGCGTTGGACACACATCCTCTTTGGTTTGGTTTGGCTCGCTGGGGCAGCCGTTTTCGGCAGACTTGCGTATGATGCTCACAAGTCCGAAAACACGAACCTGACACGTTTTGATTTTCGCATCCCCAGAGAGTTCCAGGTTCAGATCGGCCCGGTGCGATTCCAGGATGTCATCAATGGATTGGCCGACGCTCACGACAAGAATGTGTCGGCGCTTGAAGCCTCTATTCGAGAGTCCGCACACACTTCGTTCTGGCTGAATTGTATTTCCAGCTCTGCTTCGTTGTGTGGTTTCTTCGCGCAGGTGGGAGAGTATTTTCACGAACGATGCTCCAAGTATTATCCCACCAGGAAGAAAAATGGTAATCAGGACGAAGCCATCGCTGCAAAGGACACCTCCCAACCCGTGGAGAGCCAAACACAGACCGCCAATGGAAAGACCGCCTAACAAGATCACTGGAGCGAACAGCCGCCCCGCTTCGCAGTTCGAGAGTCGCGGGCTTCGGCGACGCGCCCCCGTTTGTCGAGCGTCACGGGCGTTATCACGGCGGGGCGGCTGTCGCTCAGTTCCATCGTTAGCCGACTATGGACGCCACAGAGCATCAATATCGTTCCGGTGAGGCGCAAGCCGATTTGTTTGCTGCCGTTGGGGGTTGCGTTTCCGGCGCGTTACTTCTTTGGACCAGTCCCGACATGCGCGAGGTCGCATTGCTATGCATGGCTTTTGCGGGTCATCGGGTCTGGCGAGCGATTCGAGCGTGGCGAACGCCGTATGTTCAGTTGAGCGGCGCGCGGCTTGTGGTTTTCGAGCAAGGTCGCCCCAAGCACTACGTCGAGCTTGCGGCAGTTGCCGCCGTTCGCCAGGGTTTCAATCGGACGGTTTTGTTGATGCGCGACGGGATGAAGATTTCGGTCAGCCATTTGGGGTTCATGTCCAGCGATGATGCACGAGATTTCAGACAGCGACTTGCAGCGAGATTTGAGAAGGGCGTCAGCTAGCCAGATCAGTGGAGCGAACAGCCGCCCCGCCTCGCCGCTCAACGTTGGGTGGAGGTTCCAGAGCGCCTCGTGCGCCCGACCGTCCCTGTCGGCGGCTGTCGCTCAGTTCTGACGTTAGCAATGAGGGCACCGTCCATCATCGCAGCGCTGGTCCGAAGGCGCGGGTCAGAGGGGCGTTGGATTTATCTGGTCTGGTTGCTCGGGTATAGTGCTGTGGCTTTTGGTGCTGTTACCTACCCGGCGGTTCTCGGGCAGGAGTACCTCCCTGCATTTGCGGTGTTTCTCGTCCCCGCGCTGGTCGCCTACGGGCAGTTCAGGCATCCAGCAGTTTTGGGGTGGGCAGCCTTGGCCATTCCCACTGCTCCGTGGGCGGCAGTGGGCATTTTGCTGTTCGCGGGTTCCGTCCTGGTGGGTGATTTCAGGTTGGAGGCTGCCCTTATGGCGTTTTGGTTTGGCACAGTCTCGTGGGGCTTTGTGCGCTACCGGCCTTTCGGCAGAGGCCGTGCAAGTGCTAACAGCCCAAAGGAATGTAGCGAACGCGGGGGCGTGAAGGGCTGGAGGGTTTGATTTGGTTGAAGCGGTCCGTGGGCCCGGTTGTCGCCCCCGCGTTCAACCCACAAGTAGAGGGGCGCGCTCCACTGCGTCCACGTGATGGAGGGACGCCTTCCACGGCGTCCCCATCGGGTCGGGGTGCAACCCGACCCTCCATCCTTCCCAGGACGGCAGGGGCGGAACCGCGCCCTCCAACCCGCCCGATGGCGACACGCATTCCGCCGCGTCCGCACAATAGAGGGACACATTCCACCGGGGGCCTCGCGATGGAGTCCCCAGCCGCTTGGCCACTCCAACTCGCGCCGGCCCCACGCCTCCACCCTCCCTCAAGCCCCGCTCGGCCCGCACTGGAGGACCGGCCTTGCGCTCCGATCCCCCTTCGCTCCCGCAACCGCCACGCCGCGGACACACCCCGCCGGTCCGCGCGCCATGCGTGTTTTGCGCCGGGCACATCCCCTCCCGTCCAACCGTCCGCAGGGCTCTGCATCCCGTCAGGGCGGTGCGCGGTCCTGCCCGCGCCGCGGCGGTCCCGGCAAGACGCGCTCGGTCGGCCCCTGTAGCCCGAGGCTCGTGCCGGTTGGAGAATCTGTGAATCATCCGCACAAGGGACCATGGCCGGCGCAACGGTTCTCGACGCGAGGGGCCCGATAAAATAGTGCAGCTCTTGGCCGGGGCGGCATGGAGGAGGGGTAGGGTGGCGGACAGCGACGCCGGGTCTGGGCAGGCGGAGGGGCGCCGCGCAAGGCTTGCGCAGCCCGGGGGGCGGGATTGCGCAACTGTTGCGCAGCGGCGGGGCGAGACCGCTGAGAAAACGGGCATTTTCGCGCTGGCACGCAGGTTGCCCTCTCCAACCGCACCGCGCGTTTCGCGGAGGACGCGAGTTGGCACGCGGCGCAAGTCAACACACAACAAAGCGAGCAACAACAACCGTAGAACTGGAGCAGCAATGAAAAGTCTGAATCGAATACTGACGGCCACCTTGGTGGGCATGGCCGTTTTGTGCCTGGCGGGCAGTGCGTCCGCCCAACAGCAGGGCCGTCCGGGCCGTGGCCAGGGCGGATTTGATCCCGAGCAGATGCGGCAACGGATGATGGAGCGGTTCAAAGAGCAACTGGAAATCACCAACGACGCCGAATGGCAGGCTATCGAGCCGCTGGTGACGAAACTAATGGAAGCCCGGCGGGACGCCATGGCCGGCGCGATGCGGGGCTTCATGGGCCGCGGCCCGCGGGGCGGCGGTGACCAGGGCGACCGCCCCCGCTTCGGCCCCGAGCCGAGCGCCGCAGACCAGGCGCTGGAGCGGGCCATTGATTCGAAAGCTTCCAAGGAGGAGCTGAAGGCCGCCATGGCCAAAGTGCGCGAGGAGCGCAAGGCCAAGGAAGCCGCTTACAAGCAGGCGCAGGAAAACCTGCGCAAGGTGCTGTCCGTCCGGCAGGAAGCCATCGCCGTCCGCAACGGCTGGCTGGATTAGACAGTCACCTCGCCGGCCCGGAAACCCATCTCCCCGCCGAACCGTACCTTGCCTATGAGCCTCCCAGAACCCCAAGCTGCTCCGTTGAGTGAGCTGCTGGACCAGATGGTGGCCGCCCGGCAACTGTCGCCCGGCGACGCCAGGTCGCTGGCGCGTCAGGTCGAGGCCGGCAGGGTCACGGTTCGGTCGGAGGAGGAGGTCCTCCGCTGGCTGGCCGGGGAATACAGCCTGGAGTTTACCACCTTGGACGAGATCGAGCCGGACAAGGAGGTGCTGTCGCTGTTTCCGGCCCGGATTCTGTTGCGCGACGAGCTGCTGCCCCTGCGGCGGGTCAACGGCACCGTCGAGGTGGCCACCAGCAAGCTGTTCGCCCCCCAGGGGCTGGACACGCTGCGGGCGATGACCGGGCTGCGGTTGCGGCCGGTGCTGGCGCCCACCGAGGCCATCCAGCGCGAGATGAAGAAGCGCCTGGGGGTCGGCGCGGACACGATTGACACGCTGGAAGAAGAAACGCCATTCCAGGTAGTGGACGAGGGCGGCGAGGAGGACACGAACCTGGACACCGCGGCCGAGGACGCCTCGATCATCAAGTTCGTCAACCAGGTGCTGCGTGACGCCATCGAACTGCGGGCCTCGGACATCCACCTGGAACCGTTTGAGGACGAACTGCGCATCCGCTATCGGATTGACGGCGTGCTGCAGGAAATCCCGGTGCCGGCCCAGATCAAGCGCTTCCAGCCGGCCATTGTGTCGCGGGTCAAAATCCTCAGTCACCTGAACATCGCCGAAAAACGCCTCCCCCAGGACGGCCGGATCAAAATCCGGATTGACGACGGGGAGGTGGACATCCGCGTGTCGGTCATTCCGATGTTGCATGGCGAGGCGGTGGTGCTGCGGTTGTTGCGGCAGAACGCCACACTGCGCGGCATGGGTGAACTGGGCATGGCCGAGCGCGAGCTGCGCTGTTTTCGCCGGGTGCTCGGGCTGCCGCACGGCATCATTCTGGTCACCGGCCCCACTGGCAGCGGCAAGACCTCCACGCTCTACACCGCCCTCAACGAGATCAACGACACCTCCCGCAAGATCATCACCATCGAGGACCCCATCGAATACCAGCTCAAGGGCGTCAATCAGATTCAGGTTTCCGAGAAGGCGGGCCTGACCTTCGCCCGCGGGTTGCGTTCGATCCTGCGGCACGACCCGGATGTGATTCTGGTGGGGGAAATCCGCGACACCGAAACGGCGCAAATCGCCGTGCAAGCGTCGCTCACCGGCCACCTGGTGTTTTCCACGTTGCACACCAACGACGCCCCCGGCGCCCTGACCCGCCTGGTGGACATGGGGGTCGAGCCGTACCTGGTGGCCTCGTCGCTGGAGGCCGTGCTGGCGCAACGGCTGGTCCGCTTGCTGTGCGAACAGTGCAAGGAACAGGACCGTTCCTCCGCGGCCCAGGCCTTCAAGACCCAGCTCGGTTGGCCGGCTGACGCGCCCATTAACCGGGCCGTCGGTTGCCGGGAGTGCCGCCAAACCGGCTACTTCGGCCGCCACGCCATTTTCGAGTGGATGGACGCGACCAACGAAATCCGCTCGATGGTGCTGAAGAACTGCTCGGCGGACCAAATCCGCGTCGCGGCCCGGCGGGCGGGGATGCGCACGCTGGCCGAGGACGGCTGGCGGCTGGTGCGCCTGGGCCTGACCACGCCGGAGGAGGTCCTGCGCGTCACCAAGGACCAGTCGCTGGTCAGCGGGCTGGAAGACAACGCCGCTGAGACGTTGGCCGCGGCATCCTGAACTGCCCCTGCCCCATGCCGCTGTTTCAGTACAAAGCCCTGCAGGCCGACGGCAGGATCGTCGAGGGCCAGTTCGAGGCCCCCGGTCGCCAGGACGCCTTCCGTCAAATGCAAGGGCGCGGCCTGCGGCCCATACGCCTGGTGGAAGGGGGCAATGGCAAAGGCAACGGCAACGGCGCCGGTGGGGCGACCGCCTCGCCGACGGCTGCGCCGTCAGAAGGCCGGGCCGACACGTTCAAGTTCACGCTGGGCGGCTCAAAGAAGATCACCAGCCGGATTCTGGAAAACTTCACCCGGCTTTTGTCCAGCCTGCTGGCCGCCGGTGTGCCGCTGAGCCGGGCGCTGGTGATTTTGCAGAAAGAGGCCGCCAGTCCCGCGGCCCGGGAAAAGTGGAAGGAGGTTCACGACCTGGTGGTGGACGGCATGTCGTTGGCCGACGCGATGGCCAAGTCGCCGGACGTTTTCCCGCGGGTGTATGTGGCGATGGTGGAGGCGGGCGAGACGGGGGGATTTCTGGACGTGGTGTTGGGGCAGATCGCCGATTTCCAGGCGCGCGAGAAGGAGCTGCGAGCCAAGGTTCTGTCGGCGTTGCTCTACCCGAGCATTCTGTTGTGCCTGGCCCTGTGCGTCCTGACCTTTCTGCTGGTGTTTTTCATCCCGCGCTTCCAGAAGCTGTTTGAAGGGTTTGGCGCCAAGCTGCCGCTGCTGACCCAGGTGATTGTGTCGCTCAGCCAGGTACTGCGCGACTACGGGTTGCTGCTGTTGCTGGGCGTGTTGATCGTGGGTTTCCTGGTGCGCGGCTGGCTGGTATCGCCGGCGGGCCGGCGCGCCTGGGAAGGCGCCATGCTGCGGCTGCCGGCGGTGGGGGGGCTGGTGGCCCAATACGCCATGGCCCGGTTCTGCCGGATGCTGGGCACGTTGCTGGCAGCCGGCGTGCCGCTGATCAACGCCCTGAACGTTGCCCGCCGCTCCATCGGCAACCAAATCCTGGTGGACGCCGTGTCCGGTTCGATTGACCTGGTCAAGGAGGGCAAGGCGCTCGGGTTGAGCCTTGCGGAGTGCCGCACGCTGTTCCCAGGCTCGGTCCTGGAAATGATCTCCGTGGCCGAGGAGAGCGGCAAGCTGGACACCGAGCTGATTCGCATTGCCGACACCACGGAGGCCGACCTGGACCGACGGCTCAAGACGGCAGTGGCCCTGGCCGAGCCGCTCATGCTGTTTGTGATCGCCGCCTTCATCGGCACGATCTTTATCGGCATGGTCATCCCGATTTTCACCCTGCAGGATTACATCAAATAAGAGTCAACCAGTTGTGACACCATGAAAATCCCCGTGGCAAATCCCAAATCCGAGATCCCCAACGCGCAATCAAGCCGCAGCCCCAAATGCCACGCCGCGACGTGGCGGCAGGACAGGTGGCCGCGGCGACAACCGGCGCCCGGCCCTCATGCATCACACCGCGCCGGCTTCACGCTCATTGAGCTGCTGCTGGTGCTGGTCATCCTCGGCGTCCTGGCGGCCATCGTGGTGCCCAAGTTCGCCGGGCGCACCGAGCAGGCGCGCGTCACGGCGGCCCAGACGCAAATCGCCACTTTCGGCACCGCCCTGGACGCCTTCGAGGTGGACAACGGGTACTACCCCAAGGGCAAAGACGGCCTGCGCGACCTGATTGTGCAGCCGCGCGACGCCCAGAACTGGAAGGGACCGTATCTCAAGACCACCGAAATCCCGCTGGATCCGTGGGGCAACCCTTACATCTACGAGTGCCCGGGCCGGCAGAACCCCAGCGGTTACGATCTGATGTCCATGGGACCGGACGGGCGCGAGGGCGGCGATGACGACATCACCAACTGGCAGTCGCCCGGCCAGAAGAAACAGTAACATGAACGGACCGGCACCAGGGCTGAAGCAGAACGGCGGGCGCTTGCCGCCGGGGGCGTCGTGCCGGGTGGCCAACCGCGGCGCGCGGCGCCGACGCGGCGGCTTCACGCTCATCGAGCTGATCCTGGTGCTTGCCTTGCTGGCTGTGGTGTTGGGTGTGGCGGCGCCGTCCCTGGCCCGCTTTTTCCACGCCCGCAAGCTGGACGAAGAAGCCCAACGGTTTTTGGCGCTGACCCGCTATGGCCAGAGCCGCGCCGTCTCCGAGGGCGTGCCCATGGTGTTGTGGATTGACCCGGAAGCGGGCGCCTACGGCCTGCAGGCCGAAACCACTTACACCGGTGAAGACCCCCGAGCCATCGAATTCCAGGTGGACCCCTCGGTCAGCGTCGAGGTCGTGACGCAGACCGAGGCCGTGTGGCAGGTTGCCTGGGAACAGACACGGTTGATTGCCGGCAACCAGCCGGCCATCCGGTTCATGCCGGACGGCTTCCTGAGTCCCAACAGCCCGGAGCGAATCGTGTTTGTTCAGGAGACGGACGTGGACGAAAGCACCGTCGCGGTGGGCCTGAGCAGGCATCGGCTGCACTATGAGATTCAGACGAACCTGGTCGAAACCGCCGTGCGTTGAGTGGGGCGGCGGGCAGGCTGCAGCGGCGCCACGGGGAGGCGTGGACGCGCAAGCGGCGAACACCCGCCGCCGGGCGTGCGCCGGCTTCACCCTGGCCGAGGTGCTGGCGGCGCTGGTGTTTATGGCCATTGTGATCCCGGTGGCCGTGCAGGGACTGCGCGTGGCCAGCTTGGCGGGTCAACTGGGGGCGCGCAAGGCTGCCGCCGCCCGCGTGGCCGAGCGGGTGTTGAGCGAACTGGTCCTCACCGGCCAGTGGCAGCAGGGCGTGCAAAACGGCACCTATGCCGAAGGACTCCAGGAGTACCGCTGGGAGTCCCGGCTGGACCCGTGGCTGGAGGGCAGCCTGCGGGTGCTCACGGTCCGAGTGACCGTGCCGGTGCAAGGCCAGGATTACGACGTGTGCCTGAGCACGATTGTGGACACAACCACCCCGTGATGAAACGCACAGCACCAGGTCCGAGACTGTGGGGCGCGAGCAGGACGGCGCACCGGGCGGTCGTGTCATCACCGGGCTTCCGTCGGCCCGCGGTTGGCAGGCGACCGGCAGCGGGCGGCTTCACGCTCTTGGAGCTGCTGCTGGCGGTGGCCATCTTCGCCCTGGTGCTGGCGGCGATTCACTCCGTCTTTTTCGGCGCGTTGCGACTCAGGAACAAGACCACCGCCGCGTTGGACAGCGCCGTGCCCTTGCAGCACGCGCTGAGCTTGTTGCGGCGCGATCTGACCGGTTTGGTGCCGCCCGGCGGCACCCTGGCCGGCCCGTTCGAAAGTCTCCCCACCACGACCACCAATGTCGGCGTCAACCCCCTGCTGACGTTGGGCGGACAGCGCGTCAGCCCGGACATCTATACAGCCAGCGCGATTGTGGACGAGACCTCACCCTGGGCTGAAATCCAGAAAGTATCCTATCAACTGGTCGCCCCCACCAACGGCGGCGCGGGGCTGGAGCTGGTGCGCGTGGTTACGCGCAATTTGCTGCAGGCCTTTGATGAACCCCCGGAGGTGCAGTGGCTGTTGAGCGGGGTGCAGGATGTGTTCTTCGAGTTCTACGACGGCACACAATGGTTGCCGACCTGGGACCCGACCAGCACCGCGCTGCCCTTGCCCCTGGCCATCAAGGTGCGGATTGACCTGTGGCCCGACGAGTCCCTGACCGCGCAGCCGGCGCCGGTCGAGCTGGTTGTCCCCGTGCTGGTACAGGGCGCGTCCAACCAGGTTGCCCAAGCGGACAGCAGTGGAGGGATGCCATGACCTTGCGCCCGACACCTCGTCGTCCGAATTTCCGCCGCCAGGTGGACGCGCCCGCCGGCGCCGCGTTTCCGGGCGGTTGGATCGCGAAGCTTGAGCCGCCTCGCGGCCCGGCAAGCCGGCTGTCGGACCGCGCCGTTCGGCGCGTCAGGCCCCCGAAAGCCGGGCGCAGCACCCCACCTGCCGGCGGGCAAAACGGCTCGGTGCTCATCATTGTCTTGTGGGTCGCTTTCGGCCTGGTGACGCTGGCGCTTTACTTTGCCTCCGGCATGGGACTGGAACTGCGGGCCGCCGACCAGCGCGTGGCCGGTTTGCAGGCCGAATGGGCCGCCATCGGCGCCGTGCGGCATGTCAGTAACCTGCTGGCCACCGTCGAGCAACCGGGACTTGCGCCCGACTTGCTGCCCCAGGAATGCGAGGACGTGCCGGTGGGCGAGGCGCGCTTCTGGTTGATCGGCCGCGACGACCGGCAAACCACGCCGGACCTGCCCGCTTTCGGCCTGGTGGACGAGGCGTCCAAACTGAACCTCAACACGGCCAGCCGGGACATGCTCGAGTGGTTGCCCGGCATGACCCCCGAGCTGGCCGACGCCATCCTGGACTGGCGGGACAGCAACGACGAGCCGGGCGCCAACGGCGCGGAAAACCAGACTTACCTGCGCCTCAACCCGCCGTATCGCTGCAAGAACGCGCCCTTCGAGTCGGTCGAGGAACTCCGCCTGGTTTACGGCATGACCTTGGAGGTGCTTTACGGCGAGGACACCAACCTCAACGGCATTCTGGACCCCAACGAGAACGACGGCGACGTGTCGCCGCCCAACGACAACCGGGATGGCCGACTTGACCCCGGCCTGTTGGAGTTCGTGACGGTGTACAGCCGCGAATCCGGCGCCGGCTTGACCAACGTCAACGAGCGCGAGTCGCTGGCGCTGTTGCTGGAATCGCAGTTCGGCGCGGACCGCGCCAACCAGATCCTGCTCCAGGTCAGCCTGAGCAGCGGCCCGGCCGGCGGTGGCCCGGGCGGGCCTGGTGGCGTGCCGGGCGGCCTGCCGACCGGTGGCGCCGGCCAAACGATGTTCACCAACCTCATGCAGTTCTACCTGCTCAGCGGCATGACGCCGGAAGAGTTCGACCAGGTTTATCCCTGGCTCACCACCACCAACGGCATGGTCGAGGGCCTGATCAACGTCAACACCGCCAGCGAGCAGGTTCTGGCTTGTGTGCCGGGCATTGGCACGGACGGCGCCCCGGCCCTCGTGGCGTATCGGTCGGCCAACAATACCCGCTACGCCTCGCTGGCCTGGGTGGCCGAGGTCCTCGGCCAGGAAAAGGCGCTTCAAGCGGGACCGCATCTGACAGCCCGCAGCTTCGTGTACACGGCGGACGTCGCTGCCCTGGGGCGGCAAGACCGCGGTTATCGGCGCGCGCGGTTCGTGTTCGACACCAACGGCGGCACGCCGGCGCTGCGGTTTCGGCAGGACATCACTCACATGGGCTGGGCGCTGGGCGCGCAAACCCGCCTGGACCTGGAAGAAACCCGGGAGACGCGGGCGCTGACACGCAGCCCAAGCTCGACGTTTTTGAGCCGATGAACAAGGTGTTTCCATTTGATCTTGCACGCTTGGACCTCCGGTCCCTGACTGCGCGGGGCCGCGCCGGGGGCAGCACGTTGCTGGGATTGACCCTGGACGGTAGCCGGCTGGAGGGCGTGGTGGTGCGCCGCACCAATGGCAGCCTGGACATCAAACAGCACGTCGTCGCGTCCCTGTCCCTGGACCCGCTGACGGCTGAGGTCGAGCTGGCCGGGCGGGAGATTCGCAAGCACCTGGACGCCGCCGGCGTTCGGGAGCGCCGCTGCGCCCTGGGCCTGCCGTTGAACTGGGTGCTGACCCTGGGCGTGCCGATGCCGGAGTTGCCGGAGGCCGACCAGCAGAGCTTCCTGCAAATCGAGGCCGAGCGCGGCTTCCCCTACGGACCGGAGTCGCTGATGATGGCCAGCTCGCGCTTTCGCCCCCCGGGCGGGGCCGAGTTTGCCACCCTGCTGGCCGTGCCCCGGGAGCACATCCAGCGGCTGGAGGCCGTGCTGGCCGCCGCGCAGTTGCGGCCGGTGAGCTTCTCGCTGGCGATCGCCGCGTTGCAGCGGCCGGACGCCGACCCGTCCCGCGGCGTGCTGGCGCTGTTGCCGGCGGAGAACCACCTGGGTCTGCAAATCACCTGCGGCGGCGGCGTGGTGATGTTGCGCATGCTGGAAGGGGCGTTCGAGCTGGAGGGCGCCGAGCCGCGTTTTCAGGTCGAAACGGTGTTGCGCGAGTTGCGCATCACGCTGGGCCAGTTGCCGGCAGGCGTGCGCGAAACCTTGAACGTGGTGCGGGTCTTTGGCCGGGGCGACGCCGCCGAGGAAATCGCTGAGGCCCTGGCCGCCCGGCTGGACGCCCTGGGGCTGCGCGTCGAGCAGGTCCGGAGCTGGCCGGCCGATGCCTTTGGCGTCGCATTACCGGCGGGCGCGGAGGTGTCGGCAGCCCTTGGCGTGGCGGCGCGGTATCTGGCCGACGGCCGGTCGCCCTTCGAGTTTCTGCCGCCCAAGATCAGTGCCTGGCAGCAATTCAAGACGCGTTACTCGTCTCCGCGCCTGGTGGCCGCCGGCGCCGCGGCCGGAGCGGTGGCCGGCCTGGTGCTGCTGGCTTTCCTGGGGCAGCAGGCCATGCTCTGGTACTGGGACGGCCAGTGGCAACAGATCAAATCCCGCGTGGCCGAGCTGGAGACCATGCAGGCCAACATCCGCAAGTACCGGCCGTGGTTCGACGACACCTTCCGCTCCTTGAGCATCCTCAAGCGCCTCACCGAGGCCTTCCCGGAGGACGGCACGGTGTCGGCCAAGACCGTTGAAATCCGCGAGCCGGCCAAGGTCACCTGCTCCGGGCTGGCGCGCGACAACGCCACGTTGCTGCGCATGCTGGACAAACTCCGCTCGGCCCGCGAGGTTACCCAGGTGCAGGTGGAGCAAATTCGGGGCAGTTCACCGCTGCAGTTCACGGTCAATTTTCAGTGGACAGAAAGGACCGGGTCATGAACCTGACGCGCCGACAACAACTGCTGGGCATCCTGGCCGGCGTGGCCGTGGCGTTGCTGGCGGCCGACCGGCTGGTGGTCGGCCCGCTGATCAAGACCTGGAAGGCCCGCAGCGAGCGGCTGGCCACACTCAAGAAGTCCGTCACCCAGGGTCGCCTGCTGCTGGAGCGCGAGGCCGCCATCCGGCAACGCTGGGAAACCATGCGCACCAACACCCTGGCCAGCGAGGTGTCGGTGGCCGAAGGCCAAATCCTCAAGGGCTTTGAGCGCTGGTCGCAAGACAGCCGCGTCAGCATCACGTCCGTCCGTCCCCAATGGAAGCGCAGCGCCGCCGACCACGTCACGCTCGAGTGTCGCGTGGACGCCGCCGGCAGCCTGCCGGCCCTGACGCGGTTTCTCTACGAGTTGGAGCGCGACCCGCTGGCGCTGAAGGTCGAGGCGCTGGAATTGACCTCTCGCGACGACAGCGGCGGCCAGTTGACGCTGGGCCTGCAGGTCAGTGGCTTGCTGTTGAACCCCCCGTCCGTATCGGCCAGACGATGAAACTGCATTTGCACACCGCGCGCGGCATCGGGATGGCCCGGCCCTGGCCCTGGCTGCTGGGGCTGATGCTGGTCAGCACTCCCGCGCTGCTCGCAGCCCAGGACACCAACCGGCCCGTCCGGCTGGACTACAACGCCTTTCGCAGCATCGGCGACCGAAATATTTTCAACGCCAGCCGCTCCGGCGGACGCCCCTCGGTCGCCCGTGACGTCCGCCGACCCGTGCGTGTGGACACCATAACCCTGGTCGGCACGCTGGAATCCGACCAGGGCTGCGTGGCCTTTTTCGACGGCTCAAGCGCCGAGTACCGCAAGGCCCTCAAACCCGCCGCCCGCATCGCCGGGTTCACCGTTGCCGCGGTCAATTACCGGGGCGTCACCCTTGAAGCCAACGGCAAGCGGCTCGAATTAAGCGTCGGCAAGGCGCTCCGACGCGAGGACGAGGGCGAATGGCGGGTAACCGATGGGGGTCTGCTGGCCAGTGCCGGCGGCAGCAGCAGCGGTAGCAGCACGACCTTCAGCCGCCCGGAATCCGGCGGCGGCGACGGCCGCAGCGGCAGCGGCAGCCCTGGGCCAACCCCGGAAGCCAATGAGATTCTGCGACGTTTGATGGAGCAACGAGAAAGGGAAGACCGATGAAAACGCTCAACTGCATGTATCTGACCTTGGGCCTGGCGCTCGGCCTCGCCGCCGTGGCGCCTGCCCAATCCACCAACCCGCCGGCCAGTCCGCCGGCTACTGACCTCACAAACGCCCCCGCGCCCGCCGCTGCGGCAGGCCCGGCACCGGAGACCAAGCCCCCCGAGCCTCCTCAACCGAACGCCCCACCTCCGGCGGCCGGCGGCGAAACGGCGCCACCGTCCGAGCCGGCCATGGAAGTCTCGCCGCCCCCGACGCATGTGGTCACCAACGGCGAGCGCGGCCTGCGGCTGAACTTCCGCAATGCGCCCCTCGAACTGGTCTTGAACTATCTGAGCGAGGCCGCCGGATTCATCATCGTGCCGGAGACCGATGTCCGGGGACGGGTGGACGTATGGAGCAACCAGCCGTTGACCAAGGACGAGGCGGTGGACGTGTTGGGCCAGGTGCTGAGCAAGAACGGCCTGGCGCTGTTGCGTGACGGCCGCAAGCTCACCGTGGTCAGCAAGGACGAGGCGAAGAAACGGGACATTCCGGTCCGCAGTGGCTATGAGCCGTCCACCATCCCGAAGAACGACCAGATCGTCACCCAGATCATCCCGGTGCGCTTCATCAACGCCGTGCAGTTGAGCAAGGACCTGATGCCGCTCATGCCCATGAGCGCGACCATCACCGCCAACGAGAGCGGCAACGCGCTGGTGATCACCGACAGCCAGGTCAACATCCGGCGCATGGCCGAGATTGTGAAAGCCCTGGACACCAGCGTCTCGGCCCTGTCCGCCGTGCGGGTGTTCCAGTTGCGCTACGCCGACGCCAAGTCCATCGCCACGGTGCTCAAGGAGGTGTTTGCCAGCACTGATTCCGGCCGGGCCAGCGATCCGCGCTCGCGGTTCTTCGCCTTCATGCGTGGCGGCCCGCCCGGCATGGGCGGCGGCGGCGAGGCCTCCAGCAGCGGTGGCCGCCCGGGCGCCAGTCGCGTCGTGGCCACGGCCGACGAGCGCAGCAACGCCCTCATCGTCAGCGCCCCGGACGACCTGATGCCGACCATCGAGGAGCTGGTGGCCGCGGTGGACGTCAACGTCGAAGACCTCACCGAGATTCGGGTCTTTCCGTTGCAGCACTCCGACCCGCAGGAAATGGCCGACCTGCTGACGAGCCTGTTTCCGGACGAAACCAACAGTCAGAACAGCCGGAGCGGGCGTTTCGGGTTCTTCCGCCCGCCGGGTTTCGGCGGGCCGCCCGGCGGCAGCAGCGGCTCCGAGCAGAGCGACCGGCTCAAGAAGCAAAGCCGGGTCATTGCCGTGGCCGACCTGCGCACCAGCTCGGTGGTCGTGACCGCCACACGCGAGACCATGGACCAGATTGCCAAGATGATCGAGCAACTGGACGCCAACCCGGCGCGCAAACAGAAGGTGTTCGTTTACGAGCTGAAGAACGCCGAACCGGGCCGGGCGGAGGAAATCGTGCGCGGCCTCTTCGAGGGCCAGAACACGCGGCGCAGCACCACCAGCCAGACGCGCAGCGCGCTGGAGAATCGCGAGACCCAAATGATGAACCAACAGGGCTTCACCGGTGGCTTCAACCAGACCGGCGGGAGCAGCCAGAGCTTCCGTTAAGCCGGACGGGCTAACGACGATGCCCTTAATCCCAGACCGACCAGGATCATGAAAGCTGTTCTTGTTCGATACGCGGCCCTGCTGGGCGCGCTGGCCCTGACGGGCGATGTGTGGGCGCAGCAGCGGGCCGGCACCACCACCCGCACCACCCGCACGACCACGGGCCGGGCCACCACGACCCGCGCCAGCGGCGCCGCCCGCAGCGGCACGGGTGGCACCTATGCCAGCCCCACCACCGTGGGCGAGGCCATGGTCACCAGCGACCCGGAGACACGTCGGTTGATCGTCATCACCGATGAAGAGACCGCCGCCGCCGTCAGCCAGGTCATTTCCAACCTGGACCGTCCCAAGCCGCAGGTGCTCATCAAGGTCGCCTTCATCGAGGCCACCTACCGTGATGGCTTGGATCTCGGCATCCAAGGCAACTACACCAAGGACATCGGGAGGGACACCACCATGAACGTGAAACAACTGTTCGAAGGGCTGGCCGGCGGCCCGGCCGGAACGGGTGGCGTGTTCGGGTTGGTCAACGCCCCGGGCGGGTGGGATGTGACCCTCAGGGCCATTGCCGAGGCGGGCAAGTTGGAGGTTTTGTCCCGACCCTCCATCCTCGCCCGCAACAACCAGCAGGCCGTCATCACCGTCGGCCAGCAGGTGCCGCTCATCACTGCCACCCGCTACGACAACTTTGGCAACCAAATCAACTCGATCAGCTACCAGGATGTCGGCATCATCTTGCGGGTAACGCCGTTCATCACGCCGGACGACATGGTGGAGATGATTGTCTCACCGGAGATTTCGGCGTTGGCCGAGCAGAGCGTGGCCATCGCCTCCGGCACCAACGCGGGCGCCGCCGCTCCGGTGATTAACATTCGCTCGGCCGACACCGTGGTCGTCACGCCGCATGGTCAGACCGTGGTCATTGGCGGGCTGATGCAGAAGACCAAGACGGAGACCAAGAGCAAACTGCCGGTGTTGGGGGACATTCCCCTGTTGGGCGCGGCGTTCCAGCGCAAGATCAAGAGCGACGCCAAGACCGAGTTGCTGATCTTCCTGACCCCTTACATCATCAAGGACCCGACGCAACTGGCCATGGTCTCCGACCAGGAGCGGTCTCAGTCGGAGCGACTTCCCAAGGCGTTTTCCGAGCCGGAGCTGAACCGCTTCCTCGACACCCTGCCCGCGCGGTCGCCCGACCGTGGCGGCAAACACTAAGGCGGCGTCAGCCCCCCAGCCGCATGGCTTCGCTCCGACAAAGCCGATGGGTGTACGGTGTCCTGGCGGCCGTCTGGGTGGTGATCCTGCTCTGGCAGGGCATCGAGCACAACCGCGTGCGGCGGGACGCGAAAGTGGCCCTGATCAACCGGGCCAAGGATATCTCCACCACGCTGGGCGTGGTTCTGCGCTCGCAGCGACACTTCGGCATCATCTCCAAAGACCGTCTGGAATCCGCCCTCAACGAGCTGGTGCGGCCCGACGAGTTGGTCGGGGTGGCCATGCTCAATGCGGCCGGTGAGGTGGTGGCCTCAGCCGGCGCGCCCATTGACCTGGACCTGAAGGGACTGGTGCCCACCGGCGAGCATTGGGGCGACAGACTTGTCACTTTGATGAACCTGGTGGACCTGGGCACCAACCTGACTGCGGAGGCCGACATCCAGCGCCCCCCACTGGTCTTGCCGCGCAGCGAATTGTTCCCTCCGTTCGCCACAAACCGTTTCGGGACAAACCGGCCCCCGCCCACACCATCTCCCCCCTCGCCGGGCATGCCTCCCGAACTGGCTCCGCCGGGCGGCAGACCACCGCCGCCGCCGGACACCAGCCCTGACCAGCAACGCTTCCCGCGCAGCCGTCGCCCGCGAAGCGACGGCCGGCCTCCGTTCGGCCGCCCCTTCTGGATGAGCGAGGCGGAATACCAGGCTGCGATTCAAAAACAGGGGGTTCACAGCTTCGTCATGGCCTTGTCCACCGCCGCCATGTACCAGACCGCCCGCCAGGACCTCTGGCAACGTCTGATTATTGACCTCCTGGCCACGGTGTCAGTGGTTGGCCTGGGCCTGGCCTGGCGAAACCTGGTCCGCTCCTCCGAGCTGGAGCTGCGCTTGGTGCGCGCCGCCGAGTTGAACACCCGACTCAAGGAAATGAACCTGGCTGCCGCCGGCTTGGCCCACGAGACCAAGAACCCGCTCAACATTATCCGCGGCCTGGCCCAGATGATCTCCAAGCGCGAGGATGCGCCGGACGAGGTGCGCCAGAAGTCCCGTCACATCGTGGACGAGGCCGACCGCGTGGCCGCCCAGCTCAACGAGTTTATCAACTTCTCCCGACCGCGCGAGGTCCGCCGGGCCGCCGTCTCCCTGGGCGCGGTGGCCAACGAGGTCGTCCGCGCCTTGAGCCACGACCTCGAAGACAAGGGCCTGCGGGTCGTCATCCCGGACAACCTGCCGACGGTGGAGGCTGACGAACAATTGCTGCGGCAGGCCCTCTTCAACCTGCTGCTCAATGCAGTACAGGCCGTTGAACCGCGCGGTGTCGTTGAAATCGCCGCCACGCGCCAGGGGGCCGGCAAAGTCACTTTGGAAGTGCGCGACAACGGGCCGGGTGTGCCTGCCGAGCATCGCACGGACATCTTCAAACCCTACTTCACCACCAACCAGAAGGGCACGGGACTTGGCCTGGCGGTTGTGCAACAAATCGTGCTGGCCCACGGCTGGGAGATTGCCTGCCTGCCCAACACGCCGCGGGGCGCGGTCTTCCGGATTTCCCATCTCCGCTGGATCAGTGGCGGATGAGCCATCGCCCGAAACGGGCATCCCGCGCCATGCGCAGCGCCGCGACGCATCAGCCCCTCCTTTGCCAGCAGGGATGGGGTTACCGGCGGGGTTCCAGGGGGCAACCGACGGCGGCAAGACGCTCGAATTTTTTTGAGAATATCTGGTTGACAAGAAGCCGGTTATGTTTAGACTGGGCGTCGTTCAGTAGAAAGAACCGATTTGGAGTGCATATGAAAACAAATGCCGCGTGGATTCAGAAAACAGTCGCCTGCGCAATGACACTGGCTCTCGCCGCGTCTGTCATTGCTGAAACCAAGCCGGTTAACGCCAAGGTCAGCCGCATCAAAGGCTCGGCCCGCTACAGCACCGATTCCGCCACTTGGAAACCGCTGAAAGTCGGGCAGGTCCTGGGTGCTGGCACCGTCATTCAGACGGCCGCCAACTCGTTTGTGGACTTGGTCCTGGGCGCCGAAGATGTCGTGGTCATGTCGCCAAGGATCGCCGAGTCGTTCCGGGTGCTTCCCCCGCCGGAAGGCGCGTTCGAGCCGCTGGCGATGCCGGACAGCATTCGCATTTACGCGGATTCCGTCCTGGCGCTGGACAAGCTGACTTCCACGACCACCGGCATGGACGAGGTGCGGGAGACGCAGCTTGACTTGCGGGCCGGTTCGATCTTCGGCCGCGTCAAGCGCATGTCCGCCGCGTCCAAATACGAAGTGAAGTTCCCCAACGGCGTGGCCGGCATTCGGGGCACGGTCTATTCCATCAACGCCCAGGGTGTGTTGAGCGTGCTGAGCGGCTCGGTCGTTCTGTCCATTGTGGGCACGGATGGCCGGGTGGTGACCCAGGTGGTCAACGGCGGCTACAGCTACGACCCGCGCACCGGCGCGCTGACACCGCTGACCGAAGTTCAAGTTCAGGAGCTGACGCTGGCCAGCCAGCAGGCCGGCCAGGGCGAGGCGACGCCGCCCACCTCTTACACCGTGGACCAAACCATCATCCACGTGTCGCCAACCTCGGGGAGTAGTCCGCAGTCCGGAGGCTCGGGGATTTAGTTTCAAGCACTCCGCTTGCCGGACCGGCGCAGCCTTGTGTTGCGCCGGTCTTTTTGTTTAGTTCGCGCGCGTGAAGCACCGCCCTGGCATGTGGACGTTGCCGGCCCTCGCAGCGGGCTGGGCGGCGCTGCTGGTGGTCTTGGCCGCAGGCCGCTTTTCACCGATCGAACGGTTGGAGGCTATCAGCTATGACTGGCGGGCTCGCTTGGCCCTGGGCTGGGATACTCCGGCTGCCACCAACCTGGGGTTTGTGGACATCAACGACGAGAGCATCGCGGCGCTGCTGGAAGGGCGGCTGGGGGCGAACTATCGTTTCGGCCTTTACTGGCCACGACACCTTTACGGCCGGGTCTTGCGCGAGTTGCGCGCCCAAGGAGCGCGCGCGGTGGCTTTTGACGTGCTGTTTGGCGAATTGCGTCCGGATCATGCGCCAGCCCGGGTGCAACAAGGACCTTCGCCTGACCTGCGTGATTTCCTGCAAGCCCTGCATCCCGGCGAAGAACCCGTCGCCTTGCGGGATGAACGGGGCGATTTTGTGCTGGCGGAGTCTGACGATTACTTTGCCTGGCAGTTGCGGCAGGCTCAGATGGCCATCCTGGCGGCCGACCGCGGCGTCTTGCCACCGGCGCTATTCGCCACCAACGCGGCGGCGTTGGGAGACATCGCCGCGGACAAAGACAGCGACGGTGTGCTGCGGCGTGTGCGCGCCTTCCGCACGTACCGGCGCTGGCACCCGCTCTTCGAGCGAGCGGCCGCCGAATACGGCGTGGACCTGGCCCGGGCGCGGATTGAGCCGGGGCGCATTGTGCTGCGCTTGACTGACGGCACGGAGTTGCCCCCCGTGCTGTTGGACCAGGAGGGCCGGTTTGCATTGGCCGATCTGGTTGGCGAATCAGCGCCGCCCGGGCTGCCCCCGCGCGCGCGACCCTTTACCGAGCTGCGCGTCTGGCACATGGGCATCGTGCTGGCGGCCCAGGCCCTGCAATTGGACCTCAGCGCAGCCGATGCCGACCTGGCCTCGGGCCGGATCACGCTGCACGGAGCGGATGGCGTTCAGCGCGTCATTCCCGTGGACGGCGAGGGTTACTTCTACATTGACTGGTCGCTGCCCGTCACTGACGACCGCCTCGCCAAGCAGAATTTCATCACGCTGCTGGAAAAAGACCGCGACCGCGAACTGGGCCGGACCAACGGCATCCCGGAATTGTGGCACGACCGCCTGGTGGTCGTGGGCTCCACGGCCACGGGCAATGACCTCACGGACCTGGGCGCCACGCCGTTAGCCCGGGAGACCTTCCTGTTGAGCAAGCACTGGAACGTGGCCAACGCGCTGCTCTTGAACCGGTTCATCCGGCGAGCGCCGCCCGCCGGTGAGGCCGCCCTGGTGGTGGGCCTGGGCCTGTTGGCCGTCGCCCTTAGCTGGATCTTCCGTCCGCCCTCCTCGACGCTGCTGGTGGCAGTTGCGGCAGCAGCCTACACGGGCCTTGCCGTGCTGGTTTACGTGCAGTGGCGCTGGTGGTTGCCCTTGGTGCTGCCCGTAGCGGGCGGACTGGTGCTTACCCACGGCGGCGTGCTGGGGTACCAGGCCTTCTTTGAAGGGCGCGAAAAGCGCCGTGTCAAAGAAGTGTTCAGCAAGATCGTCTCGCCGAGCGTGGTGCGGGAACTGTTGCAGGCCGAAAAACTGGCGCTGGGCGGCGCGCGCCGCGAGGTGACGGTCTTTTTTGCCGACGTGCGCGGGTTCACGGAATTGACCGATGCCAGCCAGGAGCAGGCAGCCGAATACGTGCGCCAGCAGGGGCTGACGGCCGACGCTGCCGAGGCCTTTTACGCGCAGTGGGCGCGAGAAACGCTGGCCACTGTCAATCTCTACCTCACCACCGTGGCCGACCAGGTCAAGCAACACGACGGTACGCTGGACAAGTACATCGGCGACTGCGTCATGGCCTTCTGGGGCGCGCCCACCGCCCATCCCCATCACGCCGCGGCTTGTGTGCGGGCGGCCATTGACGCCCAGCGGGCGGTGTTCGAGTTGAATACCCGCCGCGCCGCCGAAAACCAGCAGATTGCGACCGAGAACAAGCGACGCGCCGCGGCGGGCCAACCGCCCCTGCCCTTGCAGGCCCTGTTGTGCCTCGGCACCGGCATCAACACCGGCTTCGTCACTGTCGGCCTTATGGGCTCCGACCGCCATCTGCTCAATTACACCGTCTTTGGCCGAGAGGTAAACCTGGCCAGTCGGTTGGAGGGCGTGTCAGGACGTGGTCGAATCGTCATCAGCGAATCCACCTACCAGCACCTGCTGCGCGACGCGCCCGCCCTGGCTGCCGCCTGCCGGCCCCTGCCCCCGGTGACAGTCAAAGGGATTCGCACGCCTGTGGTGATTTACGAGGTGCTCTGGCAGCAGGCCGGCGCGGGCGGAGATTCGCCCCCGCCGAAGGCCGGGGCAAGTTGATCCTCTGCCAACGGTCCCGCCGCCACTCGTCGCGCGCTTGCCTCTCAAGAGACCGCCCTGCCCCCTTTCACCGCCTTCGCGCTGTCGGTTGCGCCAAGACAAGCCGGGCAGTGCACCCCCCCGGTGGCCCACTCGCCGGTGAGGCAAGCTGGTGGTTGGCAGCTTGCTCCGCTTCTGACGGCGGTCGCGCCCGACAGCGCTCGCAACCCGGCAGGCGGGCGCTTCAGGTTTGACGCTCAGCCGGTGTTCCCGTAGCGTTGCGCACGCTGTTTTCAACGTCGCCATGATCGGCTTTATCGTCAAAAAAATCATCGGGTCCAAGAACGACCGCGAGGTCAAGCGCCTCCGGCCGGTGGTCGCCCGCATCAACGAGATCGAAGCGGGATTGGCCGCCCTGTCGGACGAGGACTTGCGGCGCAAGACCGCCGAGTGGAAGGCGCGGTTGGGGGCGTTGCAGGACAACGCGGCCTTGGCGGCGGCGTTGGACGAGATCATGCCCGAGGCGTTTGCCGTGGTGAAAAACACCTGTCGGCGGCTGACGGAACGCCGGACCGAGATCACAGTGCGCGGGCATCCGGTGGTTTGGGACATGATCCCGTTTGACGTGCAGCTCATCGGGGCGATTGCATTGCACCAGGGCAAGATTGCCGAGATGGCCACCGGTGAGGGCAAGACCCTCGTGGCCACCATGCCGGTGTACCTCAATGCCCTGTCCGGCCGCGGGGTGCACGTGGTGACGGTCAATGATTACCTGGCCGCCCGGGACAGCGAGTGGATGGGGGCCATTTACCGGTTTTTGGGGCTCACGGTGGGGTGCATTTTGCACGACCAACCCCCGAGTGTGCGGCGCGAGCAGTACTATTGCGACATCACCTATGGCACGAATGCCGAGTTCGGGTTCGACTACCTGCGCGACAACGGCATGGCCATCCGCAAGGAGGAGCAGGTCCAGCGCGGGCACTACTACGCCATCGTGGACGAGGTGGACTCGATCTTGATTGATGAGGCCCGCACGCCGTTGATCATCAGCGGTCCGGCTGTCCGGGCCTTTGACGAGCAGTACCCGCGCTGGAAAGGTCCGGTGGAGTCGCTGGTTCGCGCCCAGCAGCGGTTGTGCGACCGGTTTCTGGCGGAAGCACGGGAGTTGATGCAGAAACTGCGGCCCGGCGACGGCAGCCGGCCCGAGAACGCCGAGGCGCTGGAGATGGAGATCGGCCTGTTGCTCTACCGCGTCAAAATGGGCCAGCCCAAGTCAGAAGGCCTGCTCCGCTTGCTGGAAGACCCCGACAACCTGCGGTTGATGAACCGGGCGGAACTGGAGCTGCACAAGGACCAAAAGAAGGTCGAGCTGTACCACCAGAAGGAGGAACTGTATTTCGCCATTGACGAAAAGAGCCACGAGGCGGATTTGACCGAGAAGGGGCGCAACTTCATGAGTCCGCAGGACCCGGAGGCGTTTGTGCTGCCGGATATCACGGTGGCCCTGCACGAGATCGAGGCCGCCCCCAACCTCGACGCGCGCCAGCGCCTGGAGGCCAAGGCGCGCCTCCAGCAGGAATTCGAGACCAAGGCCCAGGCCATCCACGCCATCTCGCAACTGCTCAAGGCCTACTGCCTCTACGAGAAAGACGTCGAATACGTTGTCCAGGACAACAAGGTCATCATCGTGGACGAACACACCGGCCGGCTGATGACCGGGCGGCGGTGGAGCGACGGCCTGCACCAAGCCGTCGAGGCCAAGGAGGGGGTCGAGATCGAGCGCGAGACCCAGACGCTGGCCACCATCACCATTCAGAACTACTTCCGCCTCTACCAGAAGCTGGCCGGCATGACCGGCACGGCCGAGACCGAGGCGTCGGAATTCTGGGACATCTACAAGCTGGACGTGCTGGTGATTCCCACCAACCGCCCCGTGCAGCGCCGCGACCTGAACGATTCGGTTTACAAGACCAAGCGCGAGAAGTACGCCGCCGTGCTCAAGGAGATCAAGGAAATCCACGCCCAGGGCCGCCCCATCCTGGTCGGCACGATCTCGGTGGAGGTCAGCGAACACCTCTCGCGGCTGTTGCAGAAAGAACACCTCGTCCACTCCGTTCTCAACGCCAAGTACCACCAGCAGGAGGCCGAGATTGTGGCGCGCGCCGGCCAGCGCGGCGCCATCACCATTGCCACCAACATGGCCGGCCGCGGTACCGACATCAAACTGGGGCCGGGCGTGGCCGAGGTGGGCGGTCTGCATGTGCTGGGCACGGAGCGTCACGAGGCCCGTCGCATTGACCGACAACTGCGAGGGCGCTGTGCCCGCCAGGGCGATCCCGGCAGCTCGCATTTCTTCATCTCGCTGGAAGACGACCTCATGCGCCTGTTCGGCTCGGACCGCATCGTCAAGTACATGGAGCGCATGGGCCTGGAAGAAGGCCAGGAACTGGAGCATCCCCTGCTCAACCGCTCCATCGAACAGGCCCAGAAACGCGTCGAGCAGCACAACTTCCAGATCCGCAAACGCACGCTGGAGTACGACGACGTGATGAACAAACAGCGCGAGGTCATTTACGGCTTCCGCAACGAGATCATCCACGCCGAGGACGTGCGCGACCGCCTCTTGGACATCATGGAGGAGGTGGTGGTGCAGAAGGTCCAGCAATTCACTACCAGCGAGGCTGATCACAAGGACTGGAAGGTCCGTGCGCTCGCTGATTGGGTGAACCTTAACTTCCCCGTCGGCATCCCGGAGGGCGAGATTCTCAAGGCGGCTGACTCGGGCACCGACAAGCCGCTCGAAGGGTCGCTCTACGACGGCCTCAGCCCGGCCCAGTTCGCGGTGTGCAAGTTCATTTCAGACGCCGTCCGCCGGGCCTACGAACTCAAGATCAGCTTCGAAGACCCGGAGGCCCTCAAGACCGTCGAGCGCTTCACCATCCTCACGGCCATTGACAAGTTGTGGCAGGAGCACCTCTACGAAATGGACAGCCTCCGCTACAGCATCGGCCTGCGGGGCTACGGCCAGCGCGACCCGCTCATCGAATACAAGGCCGAGGCCTACAAGATTTTCGAGGAGTTGATGGTCAACATCAAATCCGAGATCTGTCACAACATCTTCCGCAGCGCCTCCAGCCTGATGGCTTTCGAGAACTTCCTCCGGAACGTGCCCCAGCAGACGCTGCATCAGGCCACCACTGCCTTTGGCGGCAAGGCTGCCGCTGGCCAGCCCCAGACCGGTCGCAAGGGCAGCGACGTGGTCAGTGAGGCGGCGGCGGCGGTCGAAAAGTCCAAACCTGTGCGGGTCGGCCCCAAGGTGGGCCGCAATGACCCCTGCCCTTGCGGCAGCGGTAAGAAGTACAAACACTGCTGTGGCCGGTAAGCCCCCATCGGACGTGACGCCGTCCGATGGCACGGGCGGCTGCCGCACCGCCGCCGCCGTCACTGGGCCGACAGGTCCGGGCCGCCCCTCAGTCCCGGCCCAGGGCGGACCCAAAGTCTCCGTTCACGTCGCCCGCGGCGCGCGCTTGCGCGAGCCGACCCGCGGCGCGTCCCCCCACAGGCCTTCCAGGTCGTAGCGCGCGCGGACGTCGGCACGCATCAGGTGCACGATCACGTCAAAGTAATCCAGGACCATCCAGGCAGCGGTGACCCGCCCGTCCACGGCGTGCGGGCGCAGGGCGTGTTCGTCCCGCAATTTGTCTGTGATCTCGTCCACAATCGCCCGCAGGTGCGGTTCGCTGGTGGCGGAGGCGATGACAAAGTAGTCCGTGATGGAGGAGAGCTTGCGAACGTCCAGGATAACGATGTCTTCGGCCTTCTTGTGATCCGCCAGCCGGCGGCAAAGCAAAGCGAGTTTTCGTGAATCCATCTGAGGTCAGTGTGAGCCGGAGTGATTCAAAGATAAAGCCGATTGTTGCGAATGGCCTCGGCGACGGCGTCCGGCACAAGCCCGGTAATGGGCAGGCCGGCCCGCACACGCGCCCGGATTTGCGAGGAGGAAACCCCCAACGGGAAGCCACGGAGCACCTCGCCGCGGAACGGTTCCGGAAAAACCGGCGGCATCTCGCCCGGTCGCAGCACCGCCACAAACCGGGCCAGCGCCGCCAACTCCCCCGCTTCACGCCACTCCGCCAGGTGCGGCACGTTGTCCGCGCCCACCAGGTAATACAGCTCGGCCCCGACAAAACGCCGGGCGAACTCTCGCAACGTGTCCACCGTGTAGGAAACGCCGCCCCGACGTACCTCCAGGTCGTCCACAACCCAACCGCTGCGTCCCGCCAGCGCCAGCCGCAGCAGGCGCAGCCGTTCCGCCGCCGGCGCGTGTTCCTGGTTGAGCTTGAACGGCGACCGGGCCGCCGGGATGAAAAACACCCGCTCCAGCTCCAATTCCTCCTGCGCGGTCTGGGCAATCAACAGGTGACCCAGATGGACCGGGTCAAACGAACCGCCCAACAGCCCAAGCCGGAGACACCGACCGGATGATGCCGCAGCGTTCACCGCTTCAGATGCCGGTCGGCAAACTTCAGGTACTGCTCCCAATCGTAGGTCGTGACGTCGTGCCGACCGGTGCGCACATGGTAACCGACCCTGTCGCCCACCGGCTGGTTGACCGGCGGCATATCGGCGACACCCACGCCTCGCTGCCCGTAAAGGCGGTAAACCGGCTCGGCGGCTTTGGCCGCCAGAAACTCCCCGCGCGGGTCGGCCCACAGGTCTTCCTCGGCGCTGGCCACGTAGAGCGGGCGGGGCGCTATCAACGCCAGCAACTCATGTTGGTCCACCGGCAGGGCGTCCTCGCGTTCGGAATACTGTTTGAAGTTGCCGCAGAACCAGTGCGGAAAACGCCGGTTCAGATCCGCGGTTCGTTCGCCAAACCGCCTCCGGGCCAGAGCCGCTCCGCCCTCACCCGAGTTGTTCGAGATGACGATGGCAAACCGCTGGTCGCGCGCCCCCGCCCAAAGCGCCGTTTTGCCCAGCCTAGAGTGCCCGATCAATGCCACCCGCTTGCCGTCCACTGCGCGGTCGGTTTGCAGGTAGTCCAGGGCGCAACTCAGCCCCCAGGCCCAGGCGCTGATCGCCCCCCACTCCTCCGGGGCGAACACCGCTTGGGTACCCCGCGGATGAAGTGCCGACCGCACGCCCAGTCTCCAGCCTTCCGGAAAGTCCGGTTCCAAGTCGCCGTAGTAGGCCGTGACCAGCCCGTAGCCTCGGGCCAGAATCAGCTCCACCGGCCACCTCGAGGCTGCCGCGCCGCGACAGGCCTCGGTGGCCCGATTGCTCACCACGCAGCTCGACGGCCCGCCCCCGGCTACCCAGCTCTCGGCCAGCCGGATGCCCGGGTCGGGATGGACCGTGTGGTTGCCACCGAAGTTCAGTCCCAGAAATACCGGCACGCGCCCCCGGGCATGGTTCGGCAAGTAGAGCAACAAGTTCAAGCGCGGCCCTTGGCGCGCGCCCGTCAGCCACAAAGTCACCTCCTTGCGCGTGGCCCGGCCCCCCAGCGCTTGGGTCTCCAGGGACGTGACCTCCGCCATCGGGTGGCCGGGTCTGGCCGGTGCCCGGCCGTACACTTGGTCCTCAAACAGCCACAACAGCTCCGGACGGCGTTTCTTCTCCCAGAGCCTGCGGCTGCTGACCCGGCTGCCGTCGGCGCACACCAGCGGGTCGGGCAGTGTGTAAGCCGGCACGCGGGCTTCGTCGTAGTTTGGCTCGGCAACCTGCGCCCGGGTAGTTGCCGCCAGGGCGGCCAGCAGACCGCCCCAAGCAAGCCGCATTGACCTGTTCATGCTACAACGTCACAGTCGCCGCCAGCCGGCCTCGATGTCCTCCAGCGTGCGGCCTTTGGTTTCGGGCACCATCGTCAACACAAACCCCAATCCGAGCAAGCTGCAAAACGCATACAGGCCAAACGTCTTGGCCGGGCCGATGGCCGGGTGATCGTTCAGCATCGGGAACGTCTGCGCCACCACATAGCAGGCTGTCCAAATCGTCAACGTGGCCACCGACATCGCGCGCCCCCGAATCCGCGTCGGGAAAATCTCCGAGCACAGTATCCACGGAATCGGCCCCAGCGCGATGGCGAACGCGCCGATGAACGTCAGAATGCACGCCAACAGCGGCCAACCGCCCCGGCCGGCGTGAAACATCCAGGCCACGCCCGCCAGCGCCGCCACCTGCACCGCCAGCCCGGCCAGCAGCAAAGCCCGCCGCCCTGCCCGGTCAACCCACGCAATCGCCCCAAACGTGAACAACACATTCACCAACCCCACGATCACCGACGCCTGGAACGAGTCCCTCACCCCAACCCCCGCCGTAGTGAAAATCTTCGTCGAGTAATACATGATCGCGTTGATCCCGCTGAACTGGGACACCAACATCAACAACACGGCAATCACCAGCGGCCGCCGAAACCGACGCGCGAACAACTCGCCCAAGCCGCCTTCCTCCTGCCCCAGTGCCGCCCGCACGGCCGCAACTTCGCGCGACGCCTGCTCCGCCCCGCCCACCGCCGCCCACACGCGGCGTGCCGCCTCCTCGGCCCCGGCCTGCAACAGCCAGCGCGGACTTTCCGGCGCAAACACCAGCAGCCCCAGCAGTCCCAGCGCCGGCACGACCTCCGCCGCCAGCATCCAGCGCCAGCCCGAGGTCGCGTTCCAGCCCTCATCGCCCAGCCCCTGGATCACCGCGTTCACGAACAGCGTCAAAAAGATGCCCACCACAATGCCAAGCTGGAACAACGCCCCCAGTCGCCCCCGACGCGCGGCCGGCGCCAGCTCCGCGATGTACACGGGGCAAATCATGGATGAGGCGCCTATCCCCAGCCCGCTCAGAAACCGGGCGGCCAGAAACTGGCCGAAGGTCCGTGGTATCGCCGAGAGCAACCCTGACACCGCGTAAAGCACCGCGCACAAAAACAGCACCTTGCGCCGGCCATACCGGTCACTCAGGAATCCGGCCAACGTCGCGCCAGGAATGCACCCCAGGATGGCGCTTGCGCCGGCCAGGCCCTCCTGCGCCGGCGTCAGCGCAAAGTGCGTCCGCAAATACTGGTTCGCGCCGTTGATGACGGCCGTGTCGTAGCCGAAGAGGAATCCCCCCACCCCCGCCACAAGCGTGACCCACAGCAGCGGATGCCGGCCAGCAGACAGCGAGGTATTCATCGTTGCACCTGCACCGCCGATGGCCGACACCGGGCCGCGCGCTTCTCCACCTCTTGCCACATTGGCCGCGGCGCAATCTGGGTCGGCCCGCCCGCCCGGGCAAGCGAATTGTCGCGGCGTCTCAAAATCCAGGTCTTCCTCCCAGAGCCTGGAGTCTTGCCACGCGGGCGATTGAGCCGCCCGGACAGCGTGCTGTCGGCATCTTGCCGGCAGAACGGCGTGCCCGTCCAACCGCCCGCCAAGCTCTCGACCAAACGCCCTGGCACGCTCAGTGTGGCCAAGAATTCCAGCAGCGAAACCACCTGGCTCGGCACTGTGGCCCGACTCGCCGGCCGCCTCACTGGCCGGTCCTTTTGTCCTTCCACGCTGAAACCCGGCGCCTCGCGCGCCCCAGGTGAGCAGAACTCCATGTCCAACCGGGTGAGCCTCGACTGTTCCGGCAGCCGTCACGATGCCGGCAGGCGTGAACGCTTGTCAGGCCACGCCTCACCGCATCGAGTCGGGCGTGCGTGATTCATTCGATCCAGCCGCTGTGTTCAGGCGCTTTTCCACCTGCCGCAAGTAATCGGCTGCTTTCGCGTTCTGCGGGTCGGCACGCAGCGCCTCCCGGAACTGCGTGGCGGCGGCCTCCAGTCGGCCCTCCTGGACAAGCGCCACGCCCAGGTTGAGCCGCGCTGCCAGATGCTTCGGGTTGCCTTGGAGAACGGCCTCGAACGCCGCCCGTGCCTCGGCGGTTCGGCCTGCGAACGCCAGTTCCTCGCCCAGCAGATACCTGGCTTCCAGGGCCTCCGGCTGCAGCCGCAGCGCCTCGCGCAGCGCGGTCATGGCCTCGTCATGCCGGTTGAGCCGCGACCACGCGCGCCCCATCTGGAAAGCGGCGCGCCAGTCCTGAGGCAACAACCGCCGCGCCGTGCCCAGTGCCGCCAGGGCCTGGTCAGGGCGTTCCCTGGCCAGATGGACTTTGCCCAATTCCAGCCACCCCTCGCTCAGGTCCGGTCGGCGCGCCACTGCCCGCTTCAGGGCCGCCTCGGCCTCCGGCCATTGCCCCAGCCGCGCCCGCAGACGGCCCAGTTGGAAATGGCCCAGATGATGGTGCGGCGTCTGGCCGGCCACCGTCTCCCATTGCTCCGCGGCGCCCGCCAGGTCACCAATCGCCTCCAGAAACTCGGCGTAGTTCTCGTGCAGACGATGGTCGCCGGGCGCCGCAGCCAGGGTGTCCAAATACAGCGCGCGCGCCGCCGACGCATTGGTCGGCGTGAGATGCTTGCGAAGTGCCGACAGCGCGGCTTGAAGTTGTTCCAGCCGCTGCTGGTGGTTGGCCTGCGCGGGAAACGGTGGCTGCCCCAGCCGAGCCAGCACTTCTTCAAGCACCGCCACGCGATTCCAGTCCGTTAGTCCCAGGCGGCGCTCACAAGTCTCCTGCGAGGCCCAGGCCGGTCTCCCTGCCTCACGCCAGGCCACCGGCAACCAACCTGACACCGCCTCAGCCCAAGCACGCGCCAGAGCGTAGTTGCCTGCGTTGTTCAAGTGAACGTGCTCGTAGAAAACCTCCTGCCCCGGAATCCCCTCGCTGCCAAGGGCAGCCAGCGTGGCCTCCGCATCCACAAACCGCAATCCCGCGCCGGCCCGGCGGCTGGCCGCCTCTCGGATGAGCGCGTTGAGACGCGAGTCGGCTCGGAAGGGCAGAGCGTCGAGGTCACGCGCCGTCTCGAAACTGGCCCGCGCCGCGGCGGTCCGCCCCAGCCGCGCCAGACACTGGCCCAGGCGGTAGTGCGCCTCCGCCCACTGCGGGTCCGCCGCCACCGCGCCCTCGAAGTGCTCGGCCGCAGCCGCCCATTGCCCGGCGGCTTCTGCCCGCACACCCGCCAAGATGTGTTGCTCACGCGCTTGACGGGCCGACGCCGGCACATCGCCACCCGACAGGCTCGCGAAGGGCGGACAGTCCCGGAGGTTGACCGCCATCGTGCTCAGGACCACCTTCACCCCCGCCCGCTCAGCGATGGCCAAGATGTCATCCAGATTCCGTTGGAAGTTGCGATGTACCACCGCCCGGACCGGCGCATCGGGCGGCAGTTGGTGTTTCACAAACATCTTCATCCCCGCCCAGCCGCCCGGTGGCACAGGCGTGGGGCGCAATCGCCGGGCCAGCACCGCCAGCCACTGACCAACCCGCGTTTCCTGCACCGCCAGGTAGGCCCGTACCCACGGCCAGGGTGGCGCCGCGGGCCCCAGCACGCCCATGGCCCCGAATGGTCCTACCATTTCGTTGTTCCCCAGGTACAGAATCCAGATGTCGCCATCCCGTCGGGCGCATTCGCGCGCCAGTTTCACCAGGGCGTGCGAGTTGATGGCGGTCATGGCCACGCAGATCACCTCGAAATCCCCCGCGGGGTAGCGCTCCCGCAACAAGCACTGCAGATAGCGGCTCGCGCCGTAGGCCGGTCGCGGATCCCCGAGGGCCGCCGATTCGCCCAGCACAAAAATGCGACAACCGCCGGGCGGTTTGACGTCGCGCATGACCACGGGGGGCGGGCTGCGCGACAATTCCGACGGGAAAAACTGAAGCCCGAACCGGTCGTTTTCCACCCAACAGGCCTGTCCCCCAATCACCTCACGCCGGAAAAACGAGGTTGAATACCCGTAGCCAGCCAGGCGCAAGACGACCTCCAACCCACCCAGGAGGAGCACCGGCACCCCCAGCAGCAACGCCAGCCGAAATCCCCACCGCCGACCCCTGGACAGGCCCGCGGCGACCGATGGGCCGCCAGCCCCGGGCGGCCCGTTGCGGCGGCGCAGTTTGGAAACCGGGTGGTTCACCGACGCCACGCTAACCAGCGGCAGGCGCGACACACAAGTCCCCACCGATCTTCGTGCCCGCCTTGCATTTTGCTCAAAGAGGCTGCAAGCTACGGGCGTAACGCTAAAACCACCCTGCAAAATGAAACGAAGAACCTTCCTGAAAACCGTCGGCGGCGCCGCCAGTGTCGTCGCCCTGGGCACACCGCGTTTGTTGGCAGCCGCAGAGGCCAAGGACAGCGTGGCCGAGCTGCCCCGGCGTCCGCTGGGGCGCACAGGTGTCCGATTGTCCGTCGTGGGTTTCCCCGGCCTTGCGCTCATTCACTACGACCAGGCGGAATGCACCAGCGCGCTGCACCGGGCATTTGACATGGGCGTCAACTACTACGATGTCGCACCCGCCTACGGCAACGGCCAGTGCGAGACCAAGATGGGCATCGGCTTGCAGGGCCTGGATCGCAGTCGCTATTTCCTGGCCTGTAAGACCAAGAAACGCGACGCCGAAGGCGCCTTGCAAGAACTGGAAAACTCGCTTCAGAAGCTCAAAACGGATCACTTTGACCTCTACCAGTTGCATCATCTGGTCAAACCGGAAGAAGTCAAACAAGCCCTCGGCCCGGGGGGCGCGTTGGAGGCCATCCTCAAGGCCCGCGAGCAGGGCAAGCTCAAGTGGATTGGCTTCTCAGCGCACACCACCAAAGCGGCCCTGGAGGCCCTCAAGGGCTACGCCTTCGACACGGTCATGTTCCCGATCAACTTCGTCGAGTTTTACACCCGGGACTTCGGCAAAGAGGTGCTGGCGCTGGCCCGCGAGCGGGGTGCCGCCATGCTCGCCATCAAGCCGTTGTCGTGGGGCGCTTGGCCGCCGGACATGAAGCGCACCCGCCAGTGGTGGTACCGGTGTGTCGAAGAGCCGGGCGACGTTGAATTGGCCGTGCGGTTTGCGCTCTCGCAGCCGGGCGTGGTGGCCTGCGTGCCCCCGTCGTTTGTGGACCTTCTGGAGCGAACCGTGGCGGCGGCCAGGAAATTCCGGCCGTTGGACGACGCCGCCACGGAAACTCTCAAGAAAATGGCCCAGAACTGTGGCTCAATCTTCCTGCGCGAAGAAAAGCTCGTGGCGCACAACCTGCCCCAGGGCGAGCCTACGTATCCAGGTTGCCCCCACGCCTTCGCCTGACCCGTCCCCGGAGCACGACCGCACGTACCAACTTTTGTCGCACCTGCGACAAAAGGTTGCACAGGCCACGCTGCGTGGCGGTGTGGGGGCGGACGAGGGATTCCCGGGCCGGGCTGGACGATTCGAAACCGTTGGCTTAAGCTCAGGAGCATGGCGAAGACACAGAAGGCGGCGGAGGCCCTCAAGCCGGAGGCGTTGCCGTTCGAAGAGGCACTCCGACGGCTGGAGGGTATCGTGGAAGCCATGGAAACCGGTGAAATGCCGTTGGAAGAGCTGCTGGCCCGATATGAGGAGGGCATGAAGCTGGCGGCGAGTTGTCAGCAGCGGCTCACGGAAGCCGAGGTGAAGATCCAGCAACTGGAGCAGGCGGCTGGCGGGGACTTCAAGCTCAAGCCATTGGAGCGCGTGGATGAGGCAGAATGTTAACAACGTGGCGGGATTGCGGGGGCAGCCGCCGACCCCGCGGCGCGTCCGGGCATGACTCCCGTGGCGGATGGATGTGCAGCCTATGAGCCGGTACCTGGACATGGTGGATACACCCGAGCACGTCAAGAAACTCACCCTGAGCCAACTGGGCCAACTGGCGGAGGAGATTCGGCAGGAACTGATCACCGTGTTGTCGGTCAACGGCGGACATCTGGCCCCGAATCTCGGGGTGGTGGAGTTGACGTTGGCGCTGCACCGTGTGTTCGAGACACCGCGGGACAAGATCGTGTGGGACGTCAGCCACCAGAGCTACGTCCACAAACTGTTGACCGGGAGGAAGGACCGGTTTGCGACCATCCGGACGACGGACGGTCTGTGCGGCTTTGCGTCCCGGGCGGAAAGCCCGCATGACTGTTTTGGCGCCGGGCACGCTGGCACGGCACTGTCGGCCGCTCTGGGGATGTGCGCGGCGCGGGACCGGCAGGGGGGCAACGAGCATGTGGTGTGCGTGTTTGGGGATGCGGCCCTCACGAACGGGATTTCGTTTGAGGCGCTCAACAACATTGCCTGCACGACCCGTCGGTTTATTGCCGTGCTGAACGACAACGAGTTCAGCATCGCCAAGAACGTGGGGGCGGTATCCCGCTATCTGAACCGGCTCATTACGCATCCGCGCTACAACCAACTGGCGAGGGATTTTCAGCGTTTCCTGTTGCGGTTACCGAAGGGCGAGCTGGCCCTAAAGCTGGCGCACAAGGCGGAGGAAGGCTTCAAGGGCGCGCTGGCCGGGGTGGGCTTGCAGCCGGTCAGCGGCGCCCCCGGGCAGCCGGAGGCCGACGGGCGCGGCGGCTACGGCAGTCCGGTCATGTTCGAGGAGATGGGACTGCGGTATTTGGGGCCGATAGACGGCCACGACCTGCCCCTGCTGATCAGCACGCTGGAGTTCGCCAAGACGTGCGATCATCCGATTGTGATTCACGTGCTGACCCAAAAGGGCAGGGGTTTCGAGGCGGCCATCAAGAATCCGGAGAAGTTCCACGGGCTGGGTCCGTACGACGTGCGGACCGGGGACACGTTGCCGCTGAAGGCGGACACGCCTCCCAACTGGCAGGACGTGTTTGGCCAGGTGATGGTCAAGCTGTGCCGGCAGAACAACCACTTGGTGGGCATCACCGCGGCCATGCCCAGCGGCACCGGCCTTCGGGTGCTGGAGCGGGCGCTACCCGACCGTTACTTCGACGTGGGGATAGCCGAGGAACACGCCGTCATTTTTGCCGCGGGGATGGCGACGATGGGTTTCCGGCCCGTGTGCGCGATCTACTCGACGTTTCTCCAGCGGGCCTACGATTGCATTCAACACGATGTGTGTTTGCAGGACCTGCCGGTGATTTTCTGCATGGATCGGGCCGGGCTGTCGGCCAACGACGGGCCGACCCACCACGGGCTGTTCGACATCGCCTTCCTGCGGTGTCTGCCCAACGTCATTGGCATGGCACCGAAGGACGAGGATGAACTGCAGGACATGCTGTTTACGGCGACGTTGCAGTCGCACCCGTGTTTCATCCGCTACCCGCGCGGGCCGGCAGAGGGTGTGCCGCTGAAGGCGCAACCGGCGCCGCTGGAGATTGGCAAGGCGGAGGTCCTGCGGCCGTTTGGCGGGTCGGCGGGTCGGCGGGTGGCATTGTTCTCCCTGGGCAACATGCAGTGCGTGGCCCGGCAGGCCCTGGAGCAACTAACCGCTGCCGGCTGGGACGTGGCCCTGATCAACGCGCGTTTCTTCAAGCCGCTGGACGTGGGCACGCACGAGTTCTTCGGTCGGGCGGCCGATGTCGTGGCCACGTTGGAGGACCACGTGCTGATGGGCGGATACGGCTCCGCGGTGCTGGAGCTGTTTGCCGAGAAGGGCATCCGGACGCCCGTGGTGCGGCTGGGTTGGCCCGACCGCTTCATCGAGCACGCCACCACGGTCGAGCATTTGCGGCGGAAATACGGCTTGACGGCGGCCGACTTGGTCGCGCGCATTGCCGCAGCGCTGCCAGCGTCAGCGACTCGGCCCGGTCTTGCGGTCAACCAGCTTGCGGCGCCGTCCGCCGGCCTGTAGGCCGAGGGCGGGTCGCAACCTGGATTGTTCATCAGGGCATTTGCAGGACGCGATAGAACCGGCGTGGCTGGCCCTTGGCAGCCGGATCCACGTAATAGACGCGGTTGGTTGTGGGTCGGTTGGTTTGCAACGCCGACCAGTGGATGAGATTCGAGGACGCTTGCACAACGTAGCTCCAGCCCGCGTCCGCCTGCAGCAAGAACCCGAAGCCCGTGGCCTCCATGCCCAGCGGCAACAACTGGGGCGGCCCCTGGCCGGGCGTCAGATACACGCACACGTTGTCCAATCCCCAACTCTCTGTGGCCGGATCGTCCACCAGCCCGGCGGCCTGGAAGTTGATTACCAGCCAGTCGGCCGTGTGCGGGAAGTTGTAGAGGTGACGGTACACGGTGTCCATGACGCCCACGCCCGGCACGGCGAAGCCCAGCGTGTTGGTTTCGGCCGCGCCCGTGCGTGCCGGGTGCATTCCGCCCGGATACGCATCGGGGAAGGCCTGGCCGGCGGCGGCGCTGGTGGCGGGGGCATTGTTGAACGTGGTCTGGAGCAGCTTGAGGCCGCCGCCCAGGTTCAATTCCCACTGGTCCGGGCCGTCATTTGTGTTGTTGCCGTCCCACGTGCCCAAGACGAATTGATCGAAAGTGACGGTGACGGTGACGTGCGGCGGCAGGTTGCTGAGGGCCAGCGTTACGGTCTGGTTGCCGAAGGCGCCGCAGGTAGCGGCGTGCCCCGAAGGGGGTCGTGCCCACGGTGTTGGTGGACCACTCCCCGCCCACCGGGGCGTCAAAACCGTTGGTGTAAACCAGCAGGCCGTAACTGGCCTGTTGGGCCGGCTGGACGCTCAGGTCATACAGGACCGGAGACACACCCGGCTCCGCACTCTGGAGGGTAACTTCGACTTCCAAGAATTGCCCGGGCGGGGTGGTGTGGAGGGCCGCCCCGTTGTGCGCCGTCTCCCAGAGCGACCAAGTCTGCTGGTCGTTTGAGCTGCGGACCCGCACGGTCAGTGTTGTGCCCTCGGGCACGGCAGCGTGCCAGAAGACGACGCCCCACGAGGTATTTCGCACGTGGGCGTTGTGGACAACGTTCCAGAAGCCGATGCGCGTGGTGCTGTTGCGCGCGACGACTCCGGTCATGTCACTGTAGCCGTAATGGTAACCGTCGCTGTTGGCGCAGAGGATGCGCTTGGTGAGGTCCACTACATTGCGGGTCGGGTCAATGCGCCGGGCGTATTCGTCGCCCAAGCCCACCACCCAAACCATGCCGCGGGAGTCCACCGCCACGCCGGTGGGCTGGTTGCCGGCTGGGATGGTGGCCTTGATCGCGCCATCAGGCGACCAGCGGGTCACCGTGCCCGGGCCGGAATCGGCCACCCAGACATCGCCGTCCTCCGTGACGGCGATGCCGCGCGATTGATAGACGCCCGGCGCGGTCCACTGCTTCGTGCCGGTCAGCGCGTCGAGGCGCGACAGGCACGAATGGTGCCAGCCGCTCACAAAGACATGGTCGGCGCGGTCCACGTTGATCCCGTAACTGAGGTGGCCCAGCGGGATGACGCTGAATGCGCCGCTGACCGGATCGAGCCGCAGCACGTAGTTCTTGTCGCTCCCGGAGGACCAAATGATGCCGTGGCGGTCCATGACCGCACCGTAAGAAGTGTGGTTCACAGAGGAGACGTCAATCGTTCGGAGGATCGCGCCGGTTGAACCGTCCAGGTAATAGAACTTCTTGGTGTCGTAGGTGCCCACCCAGCAGTTGCCGGCGGGGTCCACGGCGAACCCACGCGGGCCGGGGTACCCCCAACTGTTTTGATACGGCCCGGTGAACGTGCCCGGGACAAATGTGCCCTCGTACCCGGGAATGAGCGAAACTTCAAACAGGACGCATTCGTCCTCTCCCCACGGCAGCAACTCGTCGCCGGTGATGTCGCCGTCGCCGTTGGTATCGCGAGAAGTCTCGATCACGCCGTTGCCGTTGCGGTCAACGTACTGGCCGTTTTCGAGCAGACCGACCTTGACGACGGTGCCGGCGTAACGGTTGCCGACCCAGCAATTGCCCAGCAAGTCCACGGTGGTACGCGAGGGTTTGCCGTTCACGTTGACCGGGCAGGTGCGGTAACGGGCCAGCTCGCGGCCCGTGAGGGTGTCGAGCTTGGAAATGGTGCCCTCGTTGTTTGGCACCCAGAGGTAGGGCAGGGCGGCGGGATTCGTGGCCAACTGCAGTTGATCCGGCACGGTGACGTGCTCGAGGCCGGACAGCCGCCCGCGCTCGAAGTCCAGGTTGGACGTGTAACTGCCGCCCTGCGGCGTGGCGCT
>Ga0073932_1001344_pt1 | contig 47149 bp, 30 predicted proteins | sample DewCreD2012metaG_FD_76967 | JGI IMG/M metagenome (GOLD analysis project Ga0073932, IMG submission 76967) | Hot spring sediment bacterial and archeal communities from British Columbia, Canada, to study Microbial Dark Matter (Phase II) - Dewar... ...
ATTCGGAACGACCCGCCCCGCTGAACCATCACCTGCCGCGAAACCAGATCCGGCCGTTACTTCCTCGGTCTTGAGAGCGCACGCGTTTTCGCAAAAACAATTCTCAATCAGAGGGAGGAGCGAAGGTTGAAATGCCGTATAATCTTTCATGACGATCCGGCCTCCGCAGGATACCGGCCGGGTCAGGAAGTCTCGTGACGCACCCGTGTTGGCACGGTTATCCCCAGCGAAGGGAGGCCACTCCGGGTGGGCGCGCAGGCGGCGGTTGCCGGAAATGGCCGCCTGATGCGCCGGGCGGGAACACCCGGTATTACTGCCCGCAGGTGCGCATTGGAAGACTTTCCGCTGAAAGAGCGTTTCCCGCGTGTTGTGGCGGCATTTCCTTTGTCTTGCAAACCCTTAGCCCGGGCCGCCGCAGCATTCTGTCAAACAGCAAAGGAGGGGTTGCAGTGCGATTGACAGGACACCGGACAAATTCACTCCGCACGGGCTTCACACTGATCGAGCTGTTGGTGGTCATCGCCATCATTGCCATTCTGGCGGCGATCCTGTTCCCTGTTTTCTCGCGCGTCCGGAATCAGGCGAAGATCTCGGCGTGCACCTCCAACATGCATCAGTTCGGGCTTGCCCTTGAGCTTTACATGAACGACCACAAGGGCTACATGCCGATCGCTTACAACATCTGGTATCCCACGGCCTACGGCGGCGGCTGGTATGACTCTTCGGGCAACCCGACATTCTCCAACTACTTTGAGGCTCTGGACAAGTATATGAAGAGCCCGCAGGTGGCCATCTGCCCCAGCAAGCCCATTGACTACATCCGGGACAGTCTGGCCGGACTGTGGTATACCGATCCGGCCAACAAGAGGGGCAAGACCAAATGGTATGGCGCCGTCTACACGCCCTCGATGTGGACCCATCCGGCGGGCTCCATCGGTCCGGGGTCGTACGCGGAGATACCCTGGTCGCAGCGCGGCGCGCTCGTGAAGCTGGACTCCTATGACTTCGAGGGGAAGGTTAACGCCACGCGCTCCTCGACGATCATCCTGTTCTGCATGGCCGGAACGTGGACGTTCTGGGAGCCCAGAGACTGGTGCCCGGACAGGATCTGCCGCGGCTCGCACGACCGGGGCACGCCGGGGCTGTTCGCTGACATGCACGTTCAGTTCGTGACCTACGACAAGGTCGGCAAACTCTAGGCGCCGTTCAACCGGCTGCAATCCCGGGAGTGGGAGGGGGTTTTTGCGCTCCCTCCCTTCCTGTTTCGATGCCACGCGCGCGCAGGCCAGTGCTGCTGCCCCTTGCTACTCCCTGAATGCCGCTTGCCAATCTCTTCCGTTACGGCGGTCGAGTAGCGCGGCGAAAGCCGCGCGTATCGAGACCAGGCAGTGCCGGACGTGGTTTCGACTCGTCCGCCTCCGGCGGACGGCTCAACCGCCGTAGGGGGCCCGGAATCCGGTGGCTCCACAGACGGAACAAATCTGGTATGATGAATTGTGCGGGGTTTGGAAGACTATTGCAGGGACGAACGTTTTGCGCGCTTCGATAGTCCGGCCCGGCACGGGTGATCTGGGCGTGACGGTCCTGCGCCGTCAGTCACCAGCAGGACGTGTTCCGCAAGGGCTGCGGAGAACGTCCAAGCGACACGAGAGGAGAACACACACCTTGCTGATCTCGCCTGCGTTCCGGTTACTGCGGTGCGCCGCGGCGGCCGCAACCATCTGCATTCTGCTCTGTCTTCCCGCGAAGGGACAAACATTGAAAGGGTTCCTCTACGACCCGTTCGGCGCTCCCTGGGGGGATAACGCCGTTGGAGTTCAGCGCCACGGCGCGCCTGGTTCGGGCACTATGGGCGGCGGCACGACCTTCGGAACCGATCCGATCGGGTGGTTCGGTTTCAATGTAAGCTCTGGCGTATTCTCCATGATGTTCGCCGCAAGGGATCAGTATCCGCGGCTGTATGTACCGGCGGTCTCTTCCGGCGGAACGGACATTCTGGTGGGGCGTGACCCGGACTATGTCACGGGTTCGCGCGACTATTTCCGCAACTGGGAGACCTCTTTTGCGCAGTCCTTCCAGGCGATGGGCGACTGCATCACGCACGTCTCGTTCCGCTTCCCCGCCGGTCTCTCGGCGCTTGTCTCCATCCACGAAGGGAATAACCCTGACGGCCCGCAGATCGGCCCGGCCCGCTGGGTGGATGGAGGGTTCGCCAACGATGCGCACGCGATGTGGAGCGCAGGAGAGGTGCCGACGGTTCCCGGCCAGTATTACACGGCCAAGATTCGGCGTCAGGACGGCAGCGCGCTCAGTGTGTGCTTCGCGGGCGGGCGGAATATGAACGGTCACGATTTCCCGGGTGGCAAGACCTGGGTGGGCGGACGGCCCGCCCGCGACCCGCTCCGGATGGTGATCGGCTTCGACAACGACGGCGTTTCGACGACTCTGAACACGACCACCATCACGAAGGATTTCGCGTCGGTGGCGCAGTCCATACCGGCTAACGGCGTGGCGGGGCAAACCTTTGTGGCCACGGGCACCAGCGTCATCGGAGCGAGCGGTCTCTTCGGGGTCAGCGCTCCGTTCGAGGTGTCCGTCTTCGAATCTCCCGGCCCGAACGGGATGGGGGTCAACCAGATCGGGCCTTCCAAATGGATGGTGACCGTCGCCTGGAACGCACGCTCGGTGGTGAGCTGGGCACCGGGCGAGGTGCCGACCATCCCCGGCCGGAGTTACTATCTGCGCATCCGGCACCTCAGCAATCAGTCCTTCATCATCTATCGCACCGTGCTGGACGAGTACGCGAACGGTGATCTCTATATCAACGGCACTCCTTTCTACGGGTCTGACCTGGCCGGGATGATCGCCTGCGAGCAGTCCCCCGGCAGCACTTCGCTGCCCCGGCTGGCGTTCAGCGACTGGAAAGTGGTGCAACGCACGGCGACCACTGCCACGCTCTACTGGAAGACGGTCCGGCCCGACCCGCTGATGGCCGCCATTCTGCCGCCGGATCCTGCGCCCACCACAGCACGGATCGAGTATGGCATCGGGACGCCCTACACTCATAGTGTGGATGTGAGCACTCCGGCCGCGGAGCACACGGTGACACTGACCGGACTTCAGCCCGGCCAGGAGTATCACGTGCGCATCACCGCCAGCGCAGCAGGGATGCGCAGCGCCCACACCAAGGACTTTTGCTTCGTGACTGAACCGGACCGGCCGAATCTGGTGGCCAACCCCGGCTTCGAGACGGGCGCGTGGTCTCCATGGAGCCGATGGGGTTCGATGGCTCTGCGCAACTATCCGGCAGACGGCTCTGGCTGGCTTGGCGGGGTGAAAGCACGCACGGGCAACTACTACGCCGGCAGCGAATCCAACGGCGGCCAGGTGAAGGGCGGGCTTTATCAACGGATCACTGTGGACCCATCCCGGCCGCTGAACCTGCGCGCGTGTCTGTGGACCTACCAGGTGATTGACGACACCGGTAACTTTGACGGGACCATAGACTACACTGTGCTCGGACGCATCGGCATAGATCCCACGGGCGGGACTGACCGCAACTCTCCGAATGTGGTATGGTCGGCCTGGTCTTCGGGACAGCAGTGGTTCGACGTAGTGCCCGCCTACAGCGCCGATCATCCGTCCCGATACACGGACCTGATGCTGACCGTCCAGCCGCAGTCTTCTCAGGCTACGGTGTTCCTGGAGGCAGGCTGCAACAGCGCCATCAAGTGGACCATCTATGCCTGGGACGACGTTCACGCGTGGCAGGATCAGCCGGTGCAGGAGGTCAGCTCGGTGGGAGCGCTGCGCTCTCTGGCGGACGGCACGCGAGTCAGGCTCGGGACTGTGGTGGTGACAGCCGACGCGGCGTCAGCCGGGGCGGTCTATGTCCAGCAGCCGGACCGGAGCTCGGGCATCCGCGTGGAGACGGGGAGCCAGGCAACCGAGGGAACGCTCGTGACCGTCGAGGGAACCCTTGCGACCAAACCCAGCGGGGAACGCTTCCTGCAGGAAGCCCAGATCCTCTCGCCCACGCCCGGCACATCCGCGATTCCGATGGGCGCCAGGTGTTCGGCCATCGGCTCCAGCGGCGTCGGCCCCGGCAATGTGGGATTGCTGATGCGGTCCTGGGGGCGGGTAACATCGGCAGGAGAGGGATTCGTCACGGTCAACGACGGCTCTTTGCCGGGCGATGGTCTCAAAGTGACCGCTCCGGTCGGCGTGATGCTTCCGGTGACCGGGACAATGGTTGGCGTTACCGGTGTGGTGCAGTTGGAGGGAACGGCTCCTGGCAGCCGGCCGGTCCTCCGCATCCGGAGGGCATCGGACGTGACGGTGTTCTGAGGTCTCTCCCCTGATCCGGGGAACAGCAACCGGAGGGGCCCGGCGCTGAAGCGCCGGGCCCCTTCTCAGGTAAGACCCCTCATCAAGTCACAGGCCCCTGCAGCTGTGCGACCGTTGCAAGAATCCCGTGCCGTCGGCGGTGAAATCTCCCGCAGGCTCTTGCCAAGCGAGCTGGAGGAAGACTCACAGCGCCGAAGGTATGCCACGTGACAACTGAACCGGCGTGCCCTCCCAGACCACAGGTGGTGATTGAAGGCCCGTCCTCTCCGGCGCCTCACCGGAACGGGAGTGTCTGGATGAGGGCGAATTCTCTTCAGTGACCCTCGGCTAGACGCTAGACTCTGCCTCTACGCTGGTCGAGCAGCGCGGCGTCAGCCGCGCGTATCGAGACCACACCTTCAGGATGTGGTTTCGACTCGTCCGGCTGCGCCGGACGGCTCAACCACCGTAGGGGTGGATTCTGGGAACGAGTCCCCGGAGCACTGCTCCGATATCCCCATCAACGGCGGAGGAAGGCAGGAGCCGGGAATAGGCGTGAGCAAAGAGGAGACAGGAAACCCGCGCCTACAGCGGAGGAGTGACGGTCAGGCGGTCGGCGATCTGCTGGAGTTGCTCCGCAGGAAGATCGCCCATCACCACAAAGCGAAGCCCGCCTCCGATGGCCACGCCGACAGGCTGGCCGCCGAAGCGCTGAACTCCGCCTCCACCGCCCTGGCCCTGCCGCCGCATCCAGCCATACCCTCCGCCGCGGCCCCGGCCCATCCCGAACCCTGGTCCGGACCCGGCCGGCTTCTGAAAGATGGACACCCGCTGATCACCCCTCGCATACACCAGATGGGCTACAGGCAGGCCGCGGGGACACGTGAACTTCTCCACGCTGATCAGTTTCCATCCGGACGGAAGGGCGTCCGGCAACCGGACAGGGAGATCGGCAGCATCTCCGAAGATGCGCACCGCCACAGGTGGGACTTCCTCCGAAGCGGAGACCGCCGAGGCCGACCGGTGACGCTCCGCGAAGAGCGCCATCTCATCCTGACCGTCCCGGGAGACCGGATGCACGTGCAGCAGAACGATGGCTGCGAGAAGCAACGTGGCGGCAACCAACGCAAAGCTTCTGCGGCCGGGAAGCAGATCAAGCACGGGACGCCGCGCAGGCTTCGGCTCCAGCCTTGGTGCAATCCGCTCCCAGAGGTCTCCCGGCGGAACTTCCAGACTCCCCGACGATGCGATGACCTGCTCGCTCTGCTGAAGCAGCGCCACATTGCGCCTGCAATCCTCGCAGGATGCGACGTGCCGGGCCAGGCGGCTCCGCCTTCCGGCGGCCGCCCGGGCAAGATCCTCAGCCAGTTTTTCCAGACTGACTCTGCAGCTCATCTCAATCTCCGCCCGGCGAACCGGTTCCCACCACCGGAGCAAGCCGCCTGGCAAGTGCGGCCCGTGCCCGCGCGAGCCGGGACAGCACAGTCCCGAAGGGTACCCCCAGCGCACTGGCGATCTCAGCGACGGGCATATTCTGGAAGTGATAAAGAATCAACGGCGCTCGCTGGCTTTCCGGCAAAGACGCCACCGCCCGGCGCACCTCACGCTCCAGCTCTTCACTTTCCACAGCCTGCCAGGGTCTGTCCCCCTGCGGGTCAGCCAACACGCTCAATTCGTCCAGTTCCACCTGAGGATGCCTGGAGCGGTATTTCAAGAGATCTTTCGCCTGGTTCCGGGCGATCCGGAACAGCCATGGCAGAAACCGCTCCGGTTCCCGCAACCCATCCAGACTCTGCCAGGCCTTCACATACGTCTCCTGGGTCAGATCCGCGGCCTCGTCCTGCGAAAACCCCAGAGCCCGGAACAGATTGTAGATGCGCACATGTGTTTCGCGAAAGAGAGCCTCGAAGGCATCCCTCTCGCCCGCCCTGGCTCGCTCGACCAGGATCTGGACGGGCAGGTTCACTGGGGCCTCACCATACCTCTTTGCGCACCCGAACTAACAGACGACGCCACTCGCGCTAGATTCCCTCCCCAACCCGTTTTGCGCAGCTATGATAACAGAAAAAGCGGCGCGCCCGTTATCCGGGAGCGCCGCTTCCGCTCAGGAAGGGACAGAGAGATAAAACTACTTGCCGCTGCAGCCTCCGCCACCCTGCGAACTGTAACTGGCTGGCTTCTTGTCAGACTTCGACGGCAGAAGCACCGAGTCAATCACGTGAATGACACCGTTGGAGGCCGTGATGTCGGTGGCGACGATCCTTGATGTGTTCAGGAATATGTTGTTTCCTGCCTTCTTGACCGTCACCTCGCCTCCACTGAGAGTCTTCACTTTGGCGCCACTCTGCAAACCAGCCACGTCGGCGGCCATGACCCTGCCGGGGATTACGTGATAGGTAAGGATCTCGACCAGCTTATCCTTATTCTCCGGCTTCAGGAGCGACTCCACGGTCCCTTTCGGCAGCTTCTCGAAGGCCTTGTTGGTGGGCGCGAAAACCGTGAACGGTCCTTCTCCCTTCAACGCATCCACCAGACCCGCCGCCTTGACAGCCGCCACCAGAGTCGAGAAGTTCTCGTTGGAGGCAGCGATATCTACAATGTCCTGTGCGCGGGACACCGAAGCGCCGGCCACTGTAATGGCTACGGCAAGAAGAGCGACCACTATTTTCAACCGCGTCATTTTGAGCGTTTCCCTTTCGTCGTGAAACGGACAGCGCCGGAGCGGCGGCCGCATATCCCCTGAATAACAGGCAGGCTTTCCAACCTTGCCGATAAGTGAAACGCTCCCCCGCCCGCCGGGTTCCCGCAACTTGGTCGCGGAATCGTGAGGGACACGTTGTCTGCTCTCCACTTGACGGGCCGGGGCCGGAACGCTACCATCATACGGGCCCGGGCGGCCCGGTAATACCGCAAAGCAGGAAGGAAACTCTGGCGCTATGGCACGAGACGGGCGACCCTTCAACGGCCCCTATGAGGGCGAGTATCTGAGCAGGGTGGCGTTCCCGATGGGGGGGATCGGAGCGGGGATGATTTGTCTGGAAGGCACCGGCGCGCTGTCGCATGTGTCGGTCCGTAATGCTCCACAGGTGTTCAACGAGCCTCTGATGTTCGCCGCCATCTCGTTCCCCGGCTCGGACGCCGGGGCCAGGGTGCTGGAAGGGCCAGTCCCCATGTGGAAGGCGTTCGGTCAGCCCGGGTCCGGCAACGGCCAGGGCGGAAAGAGCTGGGGCCTGCCGCGCTTCGCAAAGGCCCGCTTCGAGACGCGGTTTCCGTTTGGAACCGTAACCCTGGAAGACCCAAAGTCTCCTGTCTCCGCCCGAATCACAGGCTGGAGCCCCTTCATCCCCGGCAATCCGGACGACTCCAGCCTGCCTGTCGCGGCGCTGGAATATGAGCTGACCAACAACTCGAAGAAGGAGGTAGACGCGGTCTTCTCCTTCCACACCGCCAACTTCATGGCCACGCGGTCCGGAGGAGACGCCGTCCGCGAGGGGCCGGGGCACGGCATCATCCTGTGGCAGCCCGGTCCTGAGGACAAACCCTGGGAACAGGGCGCCTTCTGGGCGGCTGTGGAGTCCGGCGGAGATGTGCTCACGGACTGCGCCTTGTTCCGCGGCGGATGGTTCGATACGCTCACGATGCTGTGGAATATGGTCTCGCGCGGCGAGTACCACTACGCCGAACCGTATACCGACGGGCCTCCCAGCCCTGGCGGGTCCATCTACGCGCCACTGCGACTCAAGCCGGGAGAGACACGAACCGTCCGGCTGATGATGGCCTGGCATTGCCCGGTGACCAACCAGACCCACGGCGGAACAGCGCAGAGCCCGGAAGACTGCTGTGAGGGGTGCGACTGCGAGCAACCCGCAGAGCAGACGTACGCTCCGTTCTATGTGTCGCTGTTCCCGGCCATCGAAGACGCGGCACGCTACTGGATGGCCAACTACAGGCGGCTGCGGGACGAGAGCGAGAAGTTCGCGAACGCCTTCTACGACACCACTCTGCCTCCAGAGGTGGTGGAGGCGGTGGCGGCCAATCTCACCATCCTGAAATCACCCACCGTGCTGCGGCAGAAGGATGGCCGGCTGTGGGCGTGGGAAGGGTGCCACGACGGATCCGGATGCTGCTATGGCTCCTGCACACACGTCTGGAACTACGCGCAGGCCATCTGTCATCTGTTCCCTTCTCTGGAGCGCACCCTGCGGGAGACGGAGTTCCGCGTTTCCCAGAACCGCCGGGGGCATCAGACCTTCCGCTCGGCGCTACCCATCCGGCCCACAACGCACGAGTTCCACGCCGCGGCTGACGGACAGCTTGGCGGGATCATGAAGGTCTACCGGGAGTGGCGCATCTCCGGAGATACGGAGTGGTTACGGAAACTGTGGCCGCAGGTGCGCCAGAGTCTGGACTACTGCATCTCCACCTGGGATCCGGACCATACCGGCCTTCTGATGGAGCCACACCATAACACATACGACATCGAGTTCTGGGGGCCGGACGGAATGTGCACCAGCTTCTATCTGGGCGCTTTGAAGGCCGCCAGCGAGATGGGACGCGCGCTGGGCGATGAGCAGCCGCTGTATGAGGAGCTCCTCCAGAAGGGCAAAAAGGCCATGGAGAGCGACCTTTTCGACGGAGAATACTTCTTCCAGAAAGTGATGTGGGAAGGACTGCACGCGAGCCCTCCGCGCTACGATACGCCTGAAGCGAACCGCCTGCTGGAACGGGAGGGGCCGAAGTATCAGTACGGGGCCGGGTGTCTCTCGGACGGAGTGCTGGGCGCGTGGATCGGGAAGGTGTGCGGAGTACCGGACTTCTTGGACCGCGCCAAGGTGGACAGCCACCTGAAGGCCGTTCACAAATACAACCTGAGAAAGGATCTCTCGGACCACGCCAACACCCAGAGGCCGACCTACGCATTCGGGACGGAAGGGGGCCTGCTCCTGTGCAGCTGGCCCAAGGGCGGCCAACTCTCGCTGCCGTTCGTATACGCAAACGAGGTGTGGACAGGAATCGAGTATCAGGTGGCCTCGCACCTGATGCTGGAAGGCATGGTGGAAGAAGGGCTGGAGATCGTCCGGGAGTGCCGTAAGCGGTACGATGGGCGGTTCCGGAACCCGTTCAACGAATACGAGTGCGGACACTGGTATGCCCGGGCAATGGCCTCCTACGGACTGCTTCAGGGACTCTCCGGGGCGCGCTACGATGCCGTGGAGCAGGTGCTGTATCTGCATCCGTCCGTCCGCGGAGACTTCCGGAGCTTCCTGGCAACGGCACGGGGATACGGCATCGTGGGAGTGAAGGACGGCAAGCCGTTCCTGGAGGTGCGCTCGGGCGAGATCCCCGTGAAGCGGATTGACTACCGGCCCGCAAAGTAAGATCCAGCGGAGCCTGAACAGGAGGAAGGGACGCGAAGTGAATGCGCGGACAGTGTTGAGAGGACTGCTGGCAGCGACGGCCGCGGCCGTCCTGACCGCGGCGGCCGGGGAGGCGAAGGTGAGCATTGAGAAGATCCATTACTACGGGCAGCCAAACTGCTATCTGCTGACAAACGGAAGGGTGGACGTCATCGTCACGACGGACGTCGGCCCCCGGATCATCGCCTACCGTTTTACCGGGGGGCAGAATATCCTTTCGGAGATGCCGTTCGACGAGGTGGTGCGGACGGATTTAGGTGACTGGCGTCCTATGGGCGGACACCGTCTCTGGCACGCCCCCGAGGCGGTACCGCGAAGCTACTCCCCGGACAACGATCCGGTGGAGGTGGAGGTCTCCGGGGACACCGTCACGCTGACGCAGAAGGTGGAGCCGGCGACGGGCATTCAGAAGCAGATAGCGGTGACGCTGGCTCCGCAGGGCTCCCGCGTCACGGTTCGGCATACCCTGACAAACCGGGGTCTGTGGCCTGTGGAACTGGCTCCCTGGGCGTTGACCATCGTCCGTCCGGGCGGAGAACAGGTGATCCCGCAGGAGCCGTTCATCTCTCACGACGAGAAGAAGCTGCCAGCCCGTCCACTCGTACTCTGGCACTATACGGATCTCTCCGACAGCAGGCTGAAGCTGGGAAGGCGCTTCATCCGGGTGACTACAGACCCGGCCAACGACAACCCCACGAAGCTGGGAGTGCTGAACACCCTGGGTTGGACGGCCTATCAGGTGGACGGAGCCCTGTTCATCAAGCGCTATCCGTTCCAGGACGGAGCCCGCTACCCGGACATGGGCTGCAACTACGAGACTTTCACGAAGGGCACGTTCCTGGAGCTGGAGTCGCTGGGACCGCTGGCACGACTGGAGCCGGGAGAGAGCACAACGCACGTGGAGCGCTGGTATCTCTTCCCGGCCGTCCGGTTCTCCGCCGAGGACGACGAACTGGCGGCAGCCCTCGCGCCCGTGATCGCGCAGACGGCGGACTGAGGAACCCCACCCGACTTGCTGGCCTGACCTTTGGGGTCAGGCCAGCACCGGAAACAGGTCTCCCTGGAGCGGCTCACCCGGCTTCAGACCCAGAGGATCCGTCACGCAGTGGGGCGCGCCGGTATAGATGGTGCCATCCTCCATATAGATGGTGATGAGGGCGCGCCTCGGCCGGTCCGTCTGGTTGGGCCCGGCGTAGTGGAACAGCAGCGAATCGTGGAAGGTGCAGCTTCCGGCCTTGAGTGGCTGCGGCACGGGCGTGAAATCCTTGCCTTCCGGCTCCGGCACCAGTGAGAAGATGTCCTGTGGATTCGTGAGGCTGATGGGCTCCAGCCATCCCCAGCGGTGCGATCCGGGAACGAACCACATGCAGCCGTTCTCCTCCGTCACATCGTCCAGCGCCATCCAGCAGGAGAGCGAGCCGGACCGGTCGTGCGGCCAGTAGGGGAGATCCTGGTGCCAGGGTGAGGGCTTGCTGTCGCCGGGCATCTTGACCAGGGCGTGATCGTGCCACAGGCGCACCCGGCTGAAGCCAGAGAGTCTCTTTGCAATGGAGGCCAGCTTGGCGGACAGCACGCACGGCCGCAGGATATCGCTGGCTTGCCAGAGATTGACCATCTGGACAAAGACGCGAGCGTAATCGGAGTCCAGCAGGTTGCCCTTCGAGATCTCCTCGCGCAGGCGGACAGCCTCGTCCACCCCTCTACGGGCCGCCTCCAGCTCCTCAGGAGTGAACACGTCCGGCAGACGGACATAGCCGTTCTGGCGGTAGAACTCGATCTGCTCCGCAGTCAGCGGATATTCAGCGGTCTCTGTGATGCCCATGGCAGCTCTCCGGCCAATGATGTTATTGCGGTTATTCTACCTTATTGCGACCTAATCGCGCAACAACGAGCCCGCACGTGCGTTGAAAGCGGCCCGGCGGTATGATAGGATAAGAGGTCAACAAGGTCTGTTCCGGCTGCGCAGAGCGGCCTTGAGCATAACAGCGGGCGACGCGGAGGCGCCGTGCCCGCGAGGTCAAAAAGGCAAATGACAAACGTCGTCGGAGTGAGGTTCCGTTCCGGCGGTAAGATAATGGAGTGCGACCCGGGCGACCTGGAGCTCTCGGTCCGCCAGGCGGTGGTTGTGGAGACCCAGAACGGGCAGATGCTCGGAGTAGTGGCCACGCCTCCCCGCGAGAAGACGGGGGGAAGAAGCGGCCACTTCCGTGGCCGTGTGGTCCGGCTGGCCACGCCGGAGGACATCGAGCGGCACCACCAGAACGAGGCGCGCGAGGCCGAAGCGATGCGCGTGTGCGCGGATCGCGTGCGCAAGCGCGGACTCCCCATGAAGCTGATCTGCGCCGACTTCGCCCTGGACGGCTCGCAGGTCACCATCGAGTTCGCCTCTGAGACCCGCGTGGACTTCCGGGAGCTGGTGCGGGATGTGGCCAGCGCCATCCGTGCGCGGGTGATCTTCCATCAGGTGGGCGTGCGCGACCACGCCCGCGCGGTGGGGACGTTCGGCCACTGCGGACAGCCCCTGTGCTGCGCCCGGTTCCTGAACACTCTGGATCCCGTCTCCGTGAAGATGGCCAAAGACCAGAGTCTGGCCATCAATCCCAGCAAGTTCTCCGGCGTGTGCGGCAAGCTGATGTGCTGCCTGCGATTCGAGCATGAGACGTACCTGGAGCTCCGGGAGGAGCTCCCTCACCCCGGCGACTTTCTGGAGAGCGAGTATGGACCGGTGCGGGTCATTGAGGTCAATCCCATCTCCGGGACGGTGACAGCCCGTACGGAAGACGGTGAGTTGGTGGAGATCCGGGCACACGGAGGAAACGGCTCGCACAGCGCCCAGGCGCGCAAAGCCCCATGCCTGGAACACGGCTGCCCCTGCTTTGAGACACCGGAGGACACAGAGAATCCCGCCTCCGGCGAGGCACTCTCCTCCGGCGAAGGCTAAAGGGTTTCCGGCCCGTTCGCAATCGGCGTCCGATGCGGATATACTATCGCGCGGAGGACCGCTTTGTCTCGACAGTGCTTTTACATCACGACCCCGATCTACTACGTCAACGCTGTCCCGCACATCGGGAACGCTTACACCACCATCCTCTGCGACGTCCTGGCCAGATATCATCGCCAGCGCGGTGAGAAGGTTCTCTTCGCCACCGGGACGGACGAACATGCCCTGAAGGTCAGGGAGGTGGCTGAGGCGGAAGGGGTGGACACCCGCGCCTACGTGGACGCCATGGAGCCCCGCTTCAAGGAACAGTGGCAGGCGCTGGAGATCGCCTACGATGACTACATCCGGACCGTGGAGCCCCGGCACGTGCGGGTGGTGCAGGAGGTGTTCCGCCGGCTGATGGAATCGGGGGACATCTATCTGGGCAGCTACGAGGGATGGTACTGTGTCTCGGACGAGACCTTCTTCGCCCCCTCCGAAGTGACCGACCAGACCTGCCCGAACCCCGAATGCCGCCGCCCGTTGAGCTGGGTGAAGGAGGACAACTACTTCTTCCGGCTCTCGAAATACCAGGATCGGCTGCTGGAGTATATGGAATCGCACCCGGGCTGGCTGCGGCCGGACTACCGGGCCAACGAGGTGATGGCGTTCACGCGGGCCGGTCTGAAGGACCAGTCCGTCAGCCGTATCAACAACGGTTGGGGCATCCCGGTACCCGGTGACGAGAAGCACGTCATTTACGTCTGGTTCGACGCCCTGCTGAACTACCTGACCGTGGCGGGTTATCTGGAGGACGATGAGAAATTCCGCACGGTCTGGCCCCCGAGCGTTCAGATGATGGGCAAAGACATCTTCGTGCGGTTCCACTGCACCCTGTGGCCGGCCATGCTGATGGCTCTCGGCGTGGAGCTCCCGGAGATGCTGGTGGGGCACGGATTCTGGACGGTGGAGGGAGAGAAGATCTCCAAGTCGCGGGGCAACGTGGTGTACGCCACGGAGCTGGTGAACGAGCTCTCATCCATGAGCGGCGCGGCTCCTGAACTGGCGGCCGACGCCGTGCGCTACTTCCTGCTGCGGGAGGTGCCCTTCGGAGCGGACGGTGACTTTTCCCGCTCCGCGCTGGTGACGCGATTCAACTCCGACCTGGCAAACGACCTTGGCAACCTGCTCAACCGGACGGTGGCCATGGCGCACCGCTGGTGCGGTGGAGTGGTGCCGGAAGGCGCCAGACCCGATCCGGGGCTCGCGGAGGCGGCCCGGAATGCGGCTGAGGAGGCGCACTCCGCACTCTGCGACATCCAGTTCTCGAAAACGCTGGAAGCCATCTGGACGCTGGTGAGCGCCGGGAACCGCTACGTGGAGCAGAGCGCGCCATGGAATCTGCAGAAGGAAGGCAAGACTGAAGAGCTCGGCAAGGTGCTGTACAACGCGCTGGAGACGGCGCGGGTGGTGGCCGTGATGGTGAACCCCTTCATGCCCGCCTGCGCGGCGAGGATGTGGGCGCAGCTGGGGCTGCCGGGGACGCCCGGAGACAGCGTATGGCAGGAGGCGGTGGAGTTCGGCCGCCTGCCGGGAGGCACCAAGCTGGCCGCGCCGGAACCAATCTTCCCGCGGATAGACACCGCCAAGATGAAGAAGCCTGCCGGGGCCGCTCCGGCAAAGAAAGAGCCGCCGGTGACCCAGGAGCGCGCGCTGGTGACTTATGACGAGTTCAAGAAGCTGGACATCCGCGTGGCAAAGATCCTCTCCGCGGAGCGTATCGAGGGAGCGACCAAGCTGCTAAAACTGACCGTGGATGCCGGAGAAGAGCAGCCGCGGACAGTGGTGGCCGGTATCGCTGAGCACTACAAACCCGAGGAGCTTCCCGGCAGGAGCATCGTGCTGCTGGCCAACCTGCAGCCCGCCAAGATCCGGGGGGTGGAATCGCAGGGGATGCTTCTGGCGGCGGATGTGGACGGAAGGGCCATCCTGCTGCAGCCAGATGCGCCTCAGGACGTGCCCGCCGGAGCGACCGTTCGCTGAAGAAAGGGCGGAGTTTGGACCTTCACCCTGCGACAGTCCATTTTCCGATCGCCCTGCTGGTGGCAAGCTTCCTGTTCGATCTGGTGGGCTTTGTGGCCAAGGACGAGACGTTCCGGCGCGCCGGGCTTTACTGCCTGCTGCTGGCGGCGATGGGAGCCGGCGCATCTTACTGGACGGGCGTGCTGGCCGAACCGCGGGCGGCTCAGATCCCGCACATCGAGGACGCGCTCGCCCGGCACGAGCAGGCGGGCATCCTGACCCTGGTGTTCATCGGGGCGCTGGTCATCGGCAGGCTGATCCTGGAAGGACGTCCGCTGCTGCGCCGGGTCGGCAATCTGCTATATCTGCTGGCGGCGCTGGTGGCGGTGGTGAATGTTCTGAGAACGGGCTACCTGGGATCGGAGCTGGTCCAGCGGTTCGGAGCAGGTGTGGAGCCCGTGATGCGCAGGCTGCAGAAGACGCCAGCTCCTCCCCCGCCGCCACCGCCGCTGCCTCCGTCCACGCCGGCACAATGACCACCGGGAGCGGCCCCACGGCGCACGGCATCTGGAAGGCCAGGCGGCTTCCCTGCAACCCCATCATCCATCCCGGGCTGGATGCAAGCATCGGAGAGAACATCAACGGGCCAAGTCTGATCCGCGTCCCGGAGTGGGTGGAGAAGCCGCTGGGGCGGTATTACCTTTACTTCGCGCATCACACAGGCAGGCATATCAGGCTGGCTTACGCCGACCGGCTCTGCGGCCCCTGGACCATTTACCGGCCGGGGGTGCTGAGCGTTGACGAAGCCTTTTGTGAGCACCATGTCGCCTCCCCGGATGTCCACGTAGACGACGAACGCCGCCAGATCCGGATGTACTACCATGGACCCTCGCCGGAAGAGCAGCGGACGCATGTGGCGATCTCGCACGACGGGCTGACATTTCGGGCGCGGCCGGAGAACCTGGGCCCTTCCTACTTTCGCGTGTGGCAGTGGGACGGGTGGCACTATGCAATCGCGATGCCGGGCATCCTGCTGCGCTCGCGGGACGGTCTGACCGGCTTTGAGACAGGCCCCCGGGTCTTCACGCACCACCTGATGCGCCACTCCGCCGTGCTTCTGGAAGGAAGCACTCTGTGGATCTTCTTCTCGAACATCGGCGACTGTCCGGAGCATATCGTGGTCTCCCGGCTGGAGCTTTCCGGCGACTGGACGGACTGGACGCCCACTCCCTGGGAGAGCGTGCTGCTGCCGGAGGAGGATTACGAAGGGGCCGGGCTTCCGCTGGAACCGTCCGTTATGGGCAGGGCTCCGGGGCCGGTGTGCCAGTTGCGCGATCCGGCCGTCTTCCAGGAAGACGGCCGGACCTGGCTGCTCTACAGCGTCTCCGGCGAAAGCGGCATCGCGATCGCCGAGCTGATTCGCTGAGGATCTACTCTTTCCCCGTCACGGCGTGGCCGGGCTCCACGTGGGGATGCCCGTCGTACACGATACGCACCGCGTCGCCGTTGGAAAGGATGGACATCCGGGCCGCCTCCATGACCAGCTCATTGACGCTGCTGTTGGCCGGCGTGGCGATGAGCCCCTTCTCATCCACCTCCGCCACCAGCTGACGCCGCCGCTCCAGCGCCTGCTCCTCCGGCAACCCTTCCGTCTGCTGCTGGATACGATGGATGGTCCCCAGAATGGCCGAGACGGAGTCCGCCCCGTATCCTGCGGGCTTCAGCCCCTCCCCTTCCCAGGGGATGTAGCGCATAAAGTCCGGGCTGACGAAGTTGTGATGAGTCCCCCCGCAGCCTATGCCCTCCAGATAGCAATGCGTAACACCGCGGAATTGGTCGTCGTGCTTGATGAGTCCGCTCTTGCCGTCCCCCTCGCAGAACATCTCCAGACACTGCTCGTTGCTGCCGGAGCCCATGTCCGGGTATCCCAGACCATCCGTCACGGACAGGATGGCGCCGTTCTCGTAGCGCACCCGGCCGTTGGCCCACATGTATCCCTCGTTGCCGTTCGGGAAGCGGCCGCGGATGCCGGCGACGGAAAGCTCCACCGGACGCAGACCCGTGATGAAATACACCAGATCCACATAGTGGCACCCGACGTACACGAACGGGTCCGTCGCATCCACGGTGAACCAGTTCTGGAAGTTGGAGAAGCGGTAGAAGTAGGGTTCTATCATCTTGGCTTCGCCAATGACGAACTCCCCGAAATCGCCCCTCCGGTAGTGCATCCGGGCCATCAGCGAGCGGCGGTCGAACCGCTTGTGATACTCCACACCCACGAAGAGCCCCCGCTCCCGTGCCAGGTGCTCGATCTCCACGGCGTGATCATACTTGAGCACCAGCGGTTTGACGCAGAGCACGTGCTGATCGTGCTCCAGGGCGAACTTCACCGCCTCATAGTGCATATGGTCCGGCAGAACCACGGCCACGGCCTGCCGGGGCGGCATGGCGGCGACCACCTCTTTATAGATGTCCGGGAAGGTCCGCTCAGGCGGCTCGGAGAGGTCGGGGCGCGCGATGAAGTCCTGCCCCGGAAACGCCGCGCGGATGTCCGGGTTCTCCTTCAGCGCGCGGAGCACCCCGCTGGTCAGCGCGCACACAGTGATCTGCCCCACCATCCCCGTCCGCTGGAGATGGTAGACCGTGGGGAGCACGACATCCGTCGTGAACATCCCTCCCCCGATAATGGTGACGTCAATAGTGCCTGCCACTGGTCTTCAGGCTCCTTTCATCCAGAGATACTGACTTCCTTCAGCACGAACCGGCCGTTCTCCAACGAGACGCACGGACCGGCCAGCCGGGCAACATCTGCCTCACACTTCCCAAGCAGGGCCAGGGGATTGGAGCGCCCCACCCTCCAGAGGTCATCTTCTGTGAGCAAACCCAGCGACGCCAGGTGGTTCATGCACTCGAACATTGTGGACGAGGAGCCGGCCAGGTAACCCGTGTCCCGGATGAACAGCCGCCCGCTGTCCGCCAGCTCCACCTCCGTTCCGAAGAAATCGTAGACGCCGGGAGGACAGCCCGCCAGCATCACCGCGTCGCTGATGATGATCGTGCGCTCCGGGGTCTTGGCGCGCAGGGCGGTCTTGATGAACGGAGCAGGCAGATGATGGCCGTCGGTGATGAAGCTGCAGTACAGCTCATCGCACGCAAGCTGCCACCAGATGGGGTTGTGGTGACGGTCTATCTGAGCGGTGATGCCGTTTCCCACGTGCGTGGCCAGCCGGGCGCCGGCCTCGACTGCAGCCTGCAGGGTATCCCCGTCCGCATAGTGATGACCAAGCGCAACAATGACCCCTCGGGAGACCGCGTGGCGGATGAGCTCCAGAGCGCCCGGCATCTCGGGCGCCACCGTAAGGATGGCAACACGGCCCCGCGCCCAGTCCATCATCCTGTCGAACAGCTCAATGGACGGCGGGCGCACGAAGCGCTCCTGATGCGCTCCCCGGGGCCCCGGGACCGGTGAGATGAACGGCCCCTCCAGGTGTATGCCCGCGACGTGCCCGCCCACCTCCGGGTCGTCCATCAGATCCGCCAGCAGGGGCAGCACCCGGCTGTATGTCTCCTCGGACGCGGTGACCACCGTCGGGCAGAAAACAACTGTCCCCCTGCGGACCAGTTCGCGCGTGGCGTTCCGCGCGGCATCCAGGGTCAGGCGGCCGTCTCCGAAATCCGTTCCCAGGATGCCGTTCACCTGGATGTCCACAAACCCGTTTCGCGTCAACACTCTTGCTCCTTCTCCCCCGGCCGCCTGCGCCCCGATTCCCGGACCTGCTTCTGCAGTTCCATCATATAGCGCAAAGTCCTGGAAGCTCGCATTTGCTGGAGTTGATTCCCCCTGTGGCTTTGGGAATCTCGAAGGTCCAGACAAAGGGGCGATCCGGTTGGTGGAGCTCCATGAGGGGGGAATGGCTGGCGGCAGGTTAGCTCGTCCGCACCGGAAACAGGCCTGTCATCAGGCGGCACGAATGTGAGCCCCTTCACGAAATGGGGATGGACGGCGCGCGGACGCCGAACAGCGCCACCAGTGCCGACCAAAACAGGGCCGCGGCGAACTCTCCGAGGATCAGTCCCAGGAAAAACGGCCGTCCCCGCGCATAAGCCTTCGCCCCTCCGTAGCGCAGGATGAGCGCCTTGGCAGCCCATCCCGTCATAAAGGCCGACCAGTAGACCATGCCCGGCCACGCCGCGCCCATGGCATAGCCCAGAGGGTGGAACGGCCACCACCAGAAGCGGGTGCGCATGATGTAAAGGAAGGTGGTTCCGGCCGCCCCCACCGCGAACCAGATCCCGGCCGAAGGATCGAACGGCCGTCCGCCCTTCAGTATGGATTCCGCCTCCGTGAAATACATCCGCGGGTTGTGCAGGAAGAACCAGGTGTTCAGAGAGATCCCACCGTAGCGGTAGATGATGCTCAGGTGGATGAGGCCGGCAGCCACCACACCCACCAGCACCGCTAAGGCAACCCCTAGAGCCACGCTCCTGCGGCGCGCTCCCACGAGATCCGCCGCTTTCATACTCTGGAAGAACTCCGGCATGACGTTGTGCGGATCCCGGTAGAAACCCGCATTGATGAAGGCCAGTACGGTAAGACTGGCCGGGCCAAGCGCGGCGGGTGGAGCGCCCAGCGCCCAGATGTCCATCGGACGGAAGATAGGCTGCAGGAACAGCAGGCCCACTTCCGCCACGCACCGGGAGAGCACCACCATGATGATAAAGACGAACACCAGCATCATCAGCGCCGCCACCGCCGGGTGGATGCCCGCCGCCGTGCACCATAAGACGATGAGGATGAAGCTGACGATCATCCCGATGAACGCGGCGCGATAGCCCATCATCTCATCCGCGTCAATGTCCTCCCGGAGCCGGCCGGTGATGCGCTGCGCCACCATCCGCAAATGCGGACGCGCCAGCCAGAAGGTGGAAAGCGCGATGACGAAAAACGCCCCCGCAGACTGATACCCGACGTGAAAACGGGCCGGGTACAGAGGGATGTCCCGCGGAGGAAATCCCAGCGCGCCCGCTATGACATCCTGCGCGCGGAAGAACAGCAGAAAGAACCAGAAACTGAACGACACGTCCAGCGGCAGCAGATACGACACCCCCACCACCGAAAGAGCGATGACCACCGTAGTCCAGTGGAGCTGGCTCCAGGGAAGGGTCACCGCGTATTGATTGAGGTTGTACATCACGGGGATGTAGGGAACCTGCGGGAAGTTATTGTGCAGGCCGTTCAGCAGGTGCAGGAACGTGGGGATGGAGAACCCCAGCCACAGGGCCCGGCTCTTCAGGAAGGGCTTGCGCTCGCCGGAAGCCAGCTCCACCGGAAGTTGCACCAGCGGGAAGGAAAGGCGCTCGTTGTCCACCCACTGCCTGCGCAGCAGCGCCGCAATGCAGGCCATCAGGAAGAACATCAGCAGGGCAAGGGTGGTCCACGCCACCAGTGGTGCAAGCCACAGCTTCCAGGGGATGGGCTCGCCGTGCCTCAGCCCTTCGTAGAACCCACGGGACACCTCCTGCATCTCGGGACCGGACGGGTCCCACGGCACCAGCCACGATGGGATGTACCGGTAGAACGTCTCGCGCCAGCCATTGGTCTGAGTGGCGAAGTAGTTCGGTGCCACCAGCGCAGGCAGGAGAACCGCCATCAGGCCGAATGATGAGATCAGGGCGGCGCAGACCATCATGAAGTAGATGGCGATGATCTCCGCGGGGGTCAGCCGCAGCCAGGGAGCAAAGCGGCGGAGGATGGCATTGCCGAACAACAGGACGAACAGACCGGCCATTGCCCCGGGAGGCAGATGGGTGGAGCCGAGCATGACGGCGTCTATGCTGCCGCCCCGGCTGGCCACCAGCTCCCCGTAGCCCACCAGCACACAGACGCCCACCACACACAGGATGCCCAGTAGGTAGGCGCGCGGACGCACGCCGGCACGCTCAGAGATGGGGGAGGGTTCCTTCATTGCAGGGCAGCTGGAACCTCCCCGCGCCCGCGGCGCGCAGAGAGAAACGCTTCCGGAGTTGACTGGCGGAGGAGACGAGGCACAGGAGTCACTTCTCCGTCCCGGGCATGATATCCTTCCCTGAAAGGAACCGTGGCAGAAGGAATCTTGCTGCGGCCATAATGCCGCGACCCGGCCCAGGAAGCAAGGGAACCGGACAATGCCTGCGGAATCAAGGAGACCCCGAACATGGCCACGGCGGAGAAAGGCCTCGTCTACGTCGTTCAACACAATCACTTCGATCCCATCTGGCGGCGCTGCTGGGAGCGTCCGTTCGACTACAGAGGGAAGCGATACCGCCCCTACTGCGAACTGGAGGAGTATTTCATCGAAATCTGGCTGGAAACGGCCCAAAAGGGCGCGGTCTTCTCCGAAGGACAGGCGGAAGTGTTTCGCAAGTTCCTGGAGAATAACCCGGAACAGCTCACTGCCATGCGCAAGCTGGTGAAGGAGGGGGCCATTGAGCTCACCGCGGCGGGCCTGACCGTGCCCGACACCAACATGCCGTCCGGGGAGACGCTGGTCCGGAACCTGGCTGCCGGGCAGTGGTATTTCGAGGAAACCTTCGGAGTCATCCCCGATGTCGGCTGGCTGGAAGACGCTTTCGGCCAGAGCGCGCAGATCCCCCAGATCTACCGTGGATGCGGGTGCCGCAGCGTCCAAAAGCTAAGCTACAAGCGCGTGCCCGGCGACTACTGGAAGGGACTGGATGGCACCGTCATCTTCACGAAGGATCCCGAGCGTGTGACCTCGACAGGCGGAGGTATCAAGATCGCTCCCTGCCCGGCATGCGACGGGATGGGCTGCCCGAAGTGCGGATACCGCGGCCTTGCGGATACCAGCCACGCGACGGACGAGGAGATCATCCGGGCACTGGAAACGCACGATGCATCCGGACCCTGGAGTCTGGTGCATATCGGCGGTGAGGAAGCCGTCCCCAACCCCCGGCTGGTGGAACTGGTGGAGCAGGCACGGCAGCGGCCTGGGCTTGACATCCGTTTCGGCGGCTACACGCTCATGAACCGCTATCACGCGGAAGAGATCGCCCGGGCGGACGATCCGGGCCTGGAAGTGTCCGGCCAGGTGGAGGCCAACCCCGTCTCCACCGGCTGCTACGTCTCACGCATCAAGGTCAAGCAGCGTTTCCGCGACGTCGAGAACTTCCTCATCACTGCTGAAAAGTGGGCCACAGTGGGGCACCTTCTGGGTGAAGAGTACCCGGAAAGTCTGCTAGAGGAGGCCTGGCGGCAGCTGCTTTTCTGCGCGTTCCACGACGCCATCACCGGGACTCACATAGACACAGCGTATCACGAGATCCACGACATGCTGGATAACGCGGAGCGTCTTTCGCAGGAGGCGCTGGCGCCCACGCTGGACCTGATCGAAGAGCGCATAAAGGCGGCCGAGGATGAGATCGGCCTGGTTCTCTACAACGCAGAGAGCTGGACACGCACGCACCCTGTGCGGATGGTGTTGTATACGGTGGGGAGCAACCCGTCCTTCCTGGACGCGGACGGAAACCCGCTCCGGGTGCTGGACATCCGGACCAGAGGCTCCCGGACAGAGTACACCATCTTGCCGCCGCCTCTGCCGCCGATGGGGTATACAACCATTCTGCTCGGTCCTGAGGAGAGACCCGCCGATTCAGGCGTCTGGACGGAAGGGCCTGGGATGTTCGAGACCGGCATCTACCGCGTGACAGTCTCGGAGGGGGGAATCTCCTCGATCACGGATCTGCGCACGGGACATGAGATCAGCGACAGCCAGGGGTATCTGATCAACGAGCTGATCCTGGAGGAGGACATCGGGCACCCATGGGGCACCATGCAACCGCCGTCCTTCGAGGAACGTCTGGGGAGCCATACCACCCGTGTGCGGACGCGCAGGGGGATCGGCTGTCACGAGGTCACAGTGACCGGGGAGTACCGCGGGAGCGACCCAAACACCCGCCAGCTCCTTTGGAGCCAGCGCGCGCTTTTCTATGACGGAGAGGAGCGCATAGACTTCGAGACCGAGATCGTGTGGGACACAGCGCAGCGGCGCATCCGCATCGCATTTCCCACTGGCGCTCAGACGGAGGAGGCGACTTACTCCATCCCCTACGGCGCGCTGGAGCGCGGGCCGTACGAGCCGGATATGAGCGGCTACCCCTCCACCAACGGCGACTGGCCTGCGGTCTACTGGGTGGACGTCCAGAACCGGGACAAAGACTGCGGGGTGGCGCTTATCAACCGGGGGACACCCTCCCACCGGGTACGGGACGGAGTGTTATTCATGTCCGTTCTGCGCAGCCCCACGGACAGCTGGTGTCTGAACGAGCCGGAGTTCTACGACTGCCCGGACTTCGACGGGGCGCGCGACGCAGGGGCTCACGAGTTCAGCTACTCACTGATCCTGCATCGCGGAGACTTCGCCGAGGCGGGTATCGAGCGCCGGGCGAGGGAGGTCAACTCCCCCGTGCTCATCCGCCCGCTGCTTCCGACCGGCACGCCCCGCAAGCAGGAACTAGGGCTGACCGAGAGCTTCCTGGACATTGAGGCCACGGACAATGTCATCCTCACCACGCTGAAGAGAGCCGAGAAGGATGATTCGGTCATCATCCGGCTTGCGGAAACAGCAGGGAAGACGGGAAGCGCCCGGCTAAGCCTGCGCGGCGTAAGGCCTGAGGCGCACCTGACCGACTACCTGGAGCGGAAACTGCGGCCCGTGGACGGCGCGGTGAGCCTTGGGCCGTGGAAAGTGCTGACGATCAGGCAGGAACCCGTCTGAGATCCGGGGCGGATGGACTCCTGCGGAACTCGCTTGCGGCCAGAGACGTTACGTAGATGCTGTCCGGACTAGCAAAACATTTTCCCGGACAGATTGAGAAAGGAAAGGTTCGATGAAACGAAGCTTTCTGATTCTGGCCGCTCTGCCGCTGATCGTTGCCATCACGGGCGCGGCCCCACTAGCAGCGTCGGCAGTTCCCGGCTGGGCTGTCGGAACATTCACCGGGTTCGGCGGTAGCAACCGCGTGAACGTGGAGCTGGTCATCGAGCGAAACGGCGCGGTAACGATGCGGACCTGGAGGGGTGGCGAGACTCTGGAATCCCGCGGCGCATTCCACAACAACAGGATTGATTTCAGCCGCGAATCCTACACAGTGTCCCGCCGGGGCTCCGGGATCCGGATCGCGCGCGTCAGCAATCCTCGCGACACGGTGGATCTGCGCCGGTCTTCCTCCCCGATTTCTCCTTCGGGATCAGTGCCCTCGTGGGCGGTGGGAACCTTCTCGGGAAGGAACAGCAGAGGCGTCCCGGTGGAGCTGCGCATAAGCTCGAACGGCAGCGCAGTGATGTATAGCTGGGCCGGTGGTAAGCAGCAACGCTCCAGTGGAACATACCGCAACGGGATGCTGAGGTTCTCCGGCGCTTCGTACTCCGTTCAGCAAAAGGGCGCCAACATTCGAATCACGTTGGCAGGTGACCGTTCCAGCTATGCCGATCTCTTCCGCTCGGCCGGTTCGGGCGGTTCCGGTGGGTCCGGCGGGTTCGGTGGATCTGGCGGGTCCGGTGGATGGGGCGGATCCGGCGGCTCAGGCGGATTCGGCGGTTCTGGAGGATCCATCGGGAGCAGCGTTCCCTCCTGGGCAGTCGGCACCTTCCGGGGCCACGGCGGTTCCAACAACGCGGATATCGAGCTGGTGATCTCCGCGGATGCGAATGTCGTCATGCGCTCCTGGCGGCCTGACGGCAAGCAGTTCGAGTCGAAGGGACGCTATCGCGACGGCAAGCTCATGTTCAACGAAGATTCGTATTACATGGCGAAGAGAGGATCCCACGTCAGAATCTCCCGGGTGAGCAACCCGAGGGACTATGTGGACCTGGACCGCTGGAACTAGATAGTGCAGGCAAGATAGAAAGACCCAGGGCCCGGCCGCACGGCCGGGCCCTGTTCATTGTGGCCGGCGTTGCTCCCGCCCTGCCCGGGCGGGAGCAGAAGCGCTACTCCACAGTGTTCCGCAGGACGCCGATGGGTCCCACCTCGATCTCCACCACATCGCCCGGGCGTAAGAAAACAGGAGGCTTTCGCGCAAAGCCCACTCCCTCCGGAGTCCCTGTCAGGATGACCGTGCCCGGCAGAAGCGTCATGCACTGAGAAAGATAGCTGACCAAGTGGCGGCAACTGAAAATCATGTCGGACGTGTTGGAGCTTTGCATCACATGTCCGTTCACACGGGAGCAGATGGGCGCCGAATCCGGGTCCATCTCCGTCTCGATCCACGGCCCGATGGGACAGAACGTATCGAACGACTTCGCGCGAGCCCACTGCACATCCAGGCGCAGCTGGCAGTCCCTGGCGCTGACATCGTTGCCGCACGTATAACCCAGAACATAGTCCAGCGCGCGCTCCTCGGGCACGTCCCGCGCCGTCTTTCCGATCACAATGACCAGTTCCGCCTCATAGTCCACCTCATCCGGCGCCATACGGGGCAAGCGGATGGGCGTGTCCGGACCGGTGACGGCGGTGGTGGGCTTCAGGAAGATGACCGGCCGTTCGGGCAGCTTCAGGTTGCTCTCCTCGGCATGCCTGCGGTAGTTCAGGCCGATGCAGATGACGTTCGGCGGCTCTACCGGCGCCAGCAGACGGACACTGTCCAGCGGGTAGCACGCCTCCCCGGGCGACCAATCACCGAAGACGTTCCCGGCTATCTCGCGCAGAAACCCGTCCTGCAGCACACCGTAACGCGCCACGCCGTCTCCGGCGTCAAACCGTGCGATCTTCAAATACTCTCCCGAACCTTTCCAGAACAAACGCGGGCCTGACACCTAATCCGGTGTCAAGCTGCTTCCGTAGCCGGAGTAGAACCCCAGCACTTTCATCAGCACGAATGCCGCAGCCACCAGCAGGCCCAGCACGCCTGCAGCAACTGCGGCGATCTTCAGATACGAATGCGCCTCGTCCTGAAAATACTGCGCCACCGTCTCCATCATCCCGTCCACATTGCCGGTCTGCTCGCCTGTCGCCAGCATCTGCAATGCACGGCGCGGCAATGCTCCCGCACGGGCCAGCGTGCCCGCCAGATCCTGTCCGGCCCGGATCTCCGGTGCGGCAGCCCTCAGCCTCCGCCCCAGCGCAGCGTTCCCGCACGAATCCGCAGCCAGCTCCAATGCCAGGGACGGCTCCAGCCCCGCCCGGTAGGCGGCAGCCATGAGGCGGGACGCCTTTGCGGAGGCCAGCCGGGACACAATGGCCCCGATGCCGGGCGTCCGCAGCTTCAAGAGGTCCCATGCCTCGCCAGCAACCGGCACGGCGGCCAGCAGGATCCTGAGAGCCACGAAGGCCGCAGCGATGATCAGGGCAGGCGGGACATACTTCTGACGGATGATGGCCACCGCAGCGCCTCCGCCTTCCAGGACCAGCGCGGGCAAGAGCGGGATGAACAGGAGCGCCAAGAGAACCAGAGCAGGGTACGCCAGTTCCATCATGAAAGAACGGCGGACCTGGATCTCGCGCTCGTTCATGTCCGCGATGGTTCCCGCCACCGCTTCCACAGACCCGGAATACTCCCCCGCCCGCAGAAGCGCCACCTCCGCCGGAGGAAACGTTCCAGGATAGGCCGCCAGCGCCTGCGAAGCTGGCTCGCCGCGGGCTGTCCGCTCCGCCACGTCCAGCAGCACCCTTCGCAGATGCCCGGAGTTGAGAGCCCCGATGCTGCGGAACGCCTCCGAGACCGACACCCCGGAGCGCAGCAGGGTGTGCAGCTGACGCCAGAACATCATCCGGCGGCTGAGACTGATACGGGGAAAGGCGCGGGCCAGCGCTCCCTCACGAACCGCCCCGGGCGCAGCCGCGCCGCTCCGGCCTGACGCACGCAAACGGAGGACAAAGAGGCCCTGTTCCCTGAGGGCGCGCGCGGCCTCAGCCTCGCTTGCGGCCTGCAGGCGGCCGCGAACCTCCCGCCCGGACCTGTCCTTCGCCTGATAATCAAAAACGGCCATTTACGGCATCCAGCCTTTAAGAATCTCGCCGGCCAGCGAAGCATACCATCCCGCGAACCGGGCGAAGGCGTAGACCAGGACCACGGCATAGGCGAGAGCCATCAAGCCGAGCAGCGAATACCGCACCACGCGGGAGATGGACTCCCACCGGGCTTCGTAATCCCGTTCCAGCTGAAGCAGCGTCTCCGGGACCCGGCCGGTCTGGTCAGCGGTGGCCATAAGCTGAATATCATCGTGCGGAGCCAGGCCGCTCACCCGAAGCGCGCCCGCCATCCCGCGCCCCTGTGCGAGTTCTCCGCTGCCCCGCAACAACGCCTCCGTGACCGCCCGGTTTCCCACCGCCTGCGCGGCCGCCTCCCAGGACTGGATGGGAGCGACGCCCGCCGATGTCAACCGTCGCAGAAATCGGTAGAAACGTCCCATCGAGCGCACCCGGTTGACCGTGCGGCACAGCGGGAGGGCAAGCGCCAGCCTGTCGGCAACCGGCCGCAGCGGGCCCCGCTCCAGCCAGGAAAGCAGGAGCAGCCATCCCCAAAAGACCGCCAACAACGCGGGCACCACAACGAATGTGAACTGCCGCAGCCAGAGCACGCCCCCCTGCCTGAGGAAGTCCGTCCACCCTTCCTCCCCGGCCTGCTCGATGATACCCCCGGAGCCCTGTGGAAAACTGGCGGCGCTGAGGTAGTTGGTAAAAAAGACAATGGCGTGCAGGCAGATGAGCCCACCGATCAGGCTGATGTAGCCGAAGATGCGGAACCAGCGGGCGCGCTCGCGGTGGCGCTTCTCGTCCTCAAAGGCGCGCGCAAAGTCTTCGTAGACATCCGCCAGGAAACCACCCAGCTCGCCCGCCAGCACGGCCATTCGGCAGTCCGTGCCGAAGACCGCGGCATTGGCGGCCATGGCGTCCGCGACAGATGCCCCCTGCTGAACCCTGAGCGCAACATCACGAGCGGCGGCGCGCACCCGGCCGTTGCGCGAGCGGCTGGCGAGCGCATTGAATGAATCGAAGGGAGAGAACCCGGCGCGGGCCAGCTCCGCCAGCTGACGCCAGAGCAGCGCCTGCTCGCCCACGGAGAGCGTGGAGACGGTGAAGGCGGAAGCCGGTCTGGGAGGCGACGCGGCCCGGGGCGCCGGAGCGGGCGGCACGGAGCCCGGAGCCGGAACAACGGCCACGGGACGGAAACCCATCCGCACCAGGCGATCCCGGACCTGCTGTTCGTCGGCGGCGTCCATCGCGCCCCGCCGTAACGTACCCTGCCGGTCCGCAGCTTCATACCGGAAGATAGGCATGTCCCGGGGTATGGCCTCCTATCCGGACGGATCGAGCGGGGGCGGCCCGCTCACCCGGCGGACCTGCTCCCGGTGTTCAGACGGCACGGGCACGGTCTGGTGTTCCGCCACCTCCTCCAGCGGTACCGTGACGAACGCCCTCTCGCGAAGCCCCGGATGCGGCACCGTGAGGCCGGGTTCGGCGATCACCTGATCGCCATACAACAGGATGTCTATGTCAATGACACGAGGCCCCCACCGCACCCTGCGCACGCGGCCCATCTCCGTTTCCACCCGCAGGCACACCTCCAGCAACTCCCGCGGTCCCAGGTCCGTCTCCACGCGAGCCACCAGATTGAGAAAAGGAGGCTGATCCGTCACCAGAATGGCGTCCGATTCGTAGACGCCGGAGACCCGCCGGATGGTGATGCCGGCTTCTTTCAGCCGCTGCAACGCCTCTTGGAGGCTGGCGGAGCGGTCTCCCAGATTTGACCCGAGACCCAGATATGCCGTGACCGGCACCCGGAGCCTCTCTCACGCCCGGTGGACGCAGCGGCCGCGAGCATCGTGAGCGGCCTCGAACACCACCTCGGACAGGGTGGGATGCGCGTGGACGCTCGCGATCAGCTCGTCAACAGTGATCTCGGAGGCGATGGCAGTGGCCAGCTCCGCGATCAGGTCGCTTGCGTGCGGACCCACCACGAACGCGCCCAGAATCTCCCCGTGCTTCTGCGAGATGATGAGCTTGACGAACCCTTCCGTCTCGCGCTCTCCCAGAGCCCGGCCATTGATGGAGAACGGGAACTTGCCGACTGCCACGTCGGCATACTTCTCCCGCGCCTCCCGCTCGCTCATTCCCACCGATGCGAGCTCCGGATGCGTGTAAACCGCGGCGGGCATGGCGTGGTAGTTCACCTTCTCCCGGTGGCCCATCACATTGGCGGCCGCGGCCTCGCCCTCCGCTGACGCCGCATGCGCAAGAAGGGGCTCTCCGATGGCGTCGCCGATGGCATAGACACCCGGCACGGAGGTCTCGTAATACTCGTTGACCGCAATGGCGCGCCGGTTCATCTTGATGCCGAGCGCTTCCAGGCCCAGGCCCTCCGTCACCGGCACCCGGCCGACCGCAAGCAGGATAACATCCGTATCCAGTTTCTCATCCTTGCCAGCAGAACGCACCGTAACCTTACCCCCATTACCGGACTTCTGGACTTTCACGACGGTTGAGCCGGTCCGGATGTCTATGCCCTGTTTCTTGAGATGCCTGGCCAACTCCGCGGCGGCCTCTGTATCGCAGGCGGGCAGGATCTGCGGCATCATCTCCACAAGCGTCACATTCGATCCCAGACCGTTGAAGATGTAGGCGAACTCCAGCCCCACCGCACCCCCGCCGATGACCACCAGATTCTCCGGCACCCGGTCCGCGAATACCGCGTCATCGCTGGTCCAGACGTTCGGGAAATCGTCGAGCCCCTCGATGGGAGGCCGGGCAGCCTGGGATCCGGTGGCGATGATGATGTTCCGCGCGGTGACTTTTTTGCGGGTGTCCCCCGTCACCACCACGGTATGGGGATCCTCCAGGGAACCGGTGCCTTTGATATGCGCCACTCCGTTTTTCTTCAGCAGGATTCCCACCCCGTTGACGAGCTGCTTGACAACGGACTTTGCCCCTCCGACGATGCCTTCCAGATCGTAGCCCACTTTTTCAGCCTTCAGGCCGAAGGCAGAGGCGTTCTGCATCTGGCGCAGGAGGGCGACGCTGGAGATGACGGCCTTCGTGGGAATGCATCCCACATTGAGGCAGGTGCCGCCGAGATCTTTCTTTTCCACGACGGCGGCTTTCGCGCCGAGCTGAGCGGCACGGATGGCGGCAACGTAGCCCCCCGGCCCGCCGCCGATCACGACGACATCGTAGTCAAAACTATCCGCACGGGTGTGGTCGGCCAATGGCTTATCTCCTCCAAGTCGCATCGAGTCGGGTGGGACGCTGCCGCCCGTGGCGGCGAGGGCGGACTTCAGCGGAAGGAGACGGCAATGGGCGGAGTGGGAGTCGAACCCACAAGGGTTGCCCCGGCAGATTTTAAGTCTGCTGCGTTTGCCGTTTCGCCATCCGCCCGCCGTCCCGCCGTCATACTTTAACACTGCCCGGAAAACCGTGTCAAACCTGGCGGACCGTCTCTTCCGTCCCCAGAGACGCCGGAAATTGTGCAGCCAGGGCTCTATCGTGGAACAAGTCTATTGAAGAGGGCGCGTTCACGAGCCTACAACCAGCGACGCCCCGCCGAAACAAGAAAAAGCCGCCTCAGCGCTGCCCGGAGCACCAGGACTTGTCTTACCTTCCCCTGGCCAGCCTCTATCTGGCCGCCACAATTCTCTTCGTTGACGCAGTCTACCGGGGAAGCCTTGCCTTGCGCGCAAGGCTGGTGGCCGCAGCGGCCGAACGTGAGGCGGGAAACATCAGCTATCTTCTGGGACTTCTTCCCCCTCTGGCCGGCCTGCTTTCCGCGACGGCTTTCTCGCTGGCCGTCCCCGCCCTGGCGATGACGGGATTCCTGTGGGCCGGACAGGGCCTGCCGGATGTGCTGCTGGGAGCCGGACTGGCGTTCTGCTGCGCGGCGCTGACAGTAACTCCCCTGCTGACACGGGGATGGGTCGTGCTGCGGCTGGCTCCGGCAGGAGAAATTAAGACCCGAAGCGTGGTGCTGGCGCTGGTGGGGCTGGATCTTCTGCTCTCCGCCACGTTCGAAGAGGTGGTCTTTCGCGGTCAGCTACTGCAGGTGTTGCGCACCGGGTTCGGGGATGCGGCTGCTGTGGCCATCTCCGCGGGGGTCTTTGGAGCGGTTCACATCTGGAAACGCCGGGACGCCCCACCCATCTGGGCCATCAATACCGCCCTGTTTGGCATTCTGGCCGGTCAGCTGGTGCTAATGACGGGCGGCATTGCGGCATCCATCGCGCTTCACTTCGTATGGAACATCGTGCAGACCCCCCTTCTCGGCTTGCCCGCGAACGGAGCCTCGTATGACCACGGCCTGTTTGTGGCTGAAGTCCGCGGCCCGGACGCCTTCACAGGCGGGTCGTGGTCGCTGGATGCGGGGCTGGCCTCCACTTTTGCGCTCAGCATCGCGGCGGCTGGGATAGCACTGCTCGGCTAAGCGAAATCGGCAACAGTTCCGGGGATCAGGCGCTTCCCCCCGATTGAGAAACCAAACCGCCTCGCCTCTTGCGATTGACAGAAACAAGCTGGAGACGTATCCTTAGCATGGAGTCTGTCACAAAGCGAGGCAAGCCATGTTTTGTTCCAGAAAATGTCGCAGCGGGTTCACGCTCATCGAGCTGCTGGTGGTGATCGCCATCATCGCCATCCTGGCCGCCATCCTCTTTCCGGTCTTCGCCGGAGCGCGCGAGCGCGCCCGCTCTACAAAGTGCCTGAACAACCTGAAGCAGCTGGCACTGGCCTGCCGCCAGTATGCTGACGACAACGGGGGCAAACTTCCTGACGCCCGCATCTCCTACAATGCCACGCAGTACAGCGACTGGGTGGGCACGCAGATGGTGGGCGGATGGGTGGATGTGACCCGCGGGCAGATCTGGCCCTACGTCAAGTCGGAGGAGATCTACCGCTGCCCGACTGACAAGCGCAAGCCCGCCACGCAGATCACCTCCCTTCCCGCCGGGAAGACTCAGAAGGACTACCCTCTGAGTTACAGCATGAACTTCAAGTTCGACGACAGGGACAACTATCAGAAGCTGGATAGCATCGCGAATGACCCGACGCTTGTCCTCCTGCTGATCCACGAGTCGCGGGAACGCATCAACGACGGCGACTTCCGCTGGGAGACACCCCACGACATCCCATCGGACGTTCACTATGAGGGCACCAATGTGGCCTACGTGGACGGACACGCAGCCTACGGAAAGCAGTCGCGACTGATTGAAGACTTGCGCAAGGGCAACTGGGATCCCGGTCATACGCCGGGGACTCCCTTCAACCCGCCCTGGTAACAAAGCGCCGCCCTGACGCAATGACCGTCAGGGCGCATATTCCTCTGGCATCAGACGGCGGAGCGTGACTGACGCGTTTCAGGCCAGGCCAGCGGCGTGGATGGCCTTGAGCGTCCCTTCGTGCACCACCTGGCCGTCGCGCGTTATTGTGGCGGCCCGGACGATGGGATCATCCAGATTCAGCACTCCGCCGCGCGTCAGGTGCAGGACAAACCGGCAGATATTGCGCGCGTAAAGCTGCGTGGAGTGAACCGGGAGACGGCCCGGCAGGTTCAGGATGCCGACGATGGTAACGCCGTTGTGGCGGTAGATCTCCCCCGGGCGGACGATCTCGCAATTTCCGCCCTGATCCACCGAGACATCCACCACGACGCTGTCCGGTCTCATCTTCTCCACCGCCGCGCGCGTCAGCAGGACCGGGGCGTGCTCGCCGAACACAAGCGCCCCCAGGATGACAACATCCGAGCGCGGCGCTTCGGCATCCACCGTCGCCCGCACCGCCTCATCATCGTGGCCCGGTACATACACCCCCATGTAGCCGTCCTCCTCGGCCCTGCGAACGGCCTCGTCGCGGACGTCCACCACGGCGACTTCGGCGCCCAACCCGCGCGCCGTCGCGGCGGCCTGCCGCCCGACCACTCCATAGCCGACGATGAGAACCCGCGAACCCCGAAGAGTGGCGACGGGTGTCTGGCAGCCCCCCATCATCTCGGGAAGGTGGTCGGCGGCGAGGATGACCGCCTTGTACCCGGCGATCATGCTCATACTGGCCAGCGCGTCCATCTCGCGCGTCTCCTCACTACGCGGGATGCAGTCCATCGAGATGGTGATGAGGCCACGGTCACGGAAGCGGCAGATCATCTCCGGATGGTTGGCCGGATGAAGGAAGCCCACCAGACAGGCGCCTTGCCGGAGCAGGTCCGACTCCAGGACGCCGAACGCGGGGGATTTCAGGGGCTCCTTCACCTTCATAACGATGTCGGACGCCTCCCAGACAGTGCGGGCATCGGTAATCTCCGCGCCCGCCTCCACATAGCTTTGGTCCGCAATATTGGAGCCCTCGCCAGCACCCTTTTCTACCCGGACGGCGTGTCCTGCCCCCACCAGTTCCCGGACCGTCTCCGGGATGACCGCCACCCGGCGCTCCGCCTCCATGATCTCTCGCGGCACTCCGATCACCATCGCTTGATGTCCTCCACGCTGAGTTCCGTGTCTTTCTACACCTTCCGGTCCGTTCTCACCTTCTCCCACTACTCGCCAGAACCAGGGGCCAAGCACAGAAAAAGGGCTCTCCCAGAGGAGAGCCCTTAAGCGCGACAAGACAAGGCAGCCTTACACCGTCCGGCGCCGCAGCACGACTGCAGCAAAACCGGCCAGGCCCGTGGCGAGCGCCGCCAGCCCACCCGGCTCGGGGATGACCACAAACACGCCCGTGCCGCTCACCTGATCGTTTGCGGTGATGTTGAAGCTGAACGCAGTCTGGATGGTGGTTACCGTCCCGATGACACTGCCGTAGCCCACCGCAGGCAACGCATCACTGGCAGCAGCGGAAGCGTACGGGGCTGTGGTCAGCGGACCGGTGATCAGGTTCGCATACACCCCCACATTGCTGACCGCCTGGAAGAACTTCGTCCCTCCCGCGAACAGAGGCGACGCCACCGCCCCATTGCCATCGCTGTCGGTCACGGTGATGGCCGCGCTGGCAACCGCCGGAGGATTCACCAGCGGAGCGAAGCCGACGATTGCCGACGTGATGGTGTAGCTGACACTGGTGTTCGGCGCAGTGATGGCAAATCCGATGGACACCACGGGATCGGAGTCCACGTAAGCCGCCAGATCGGACACGGTGCCCAGAACGGTCTGAGAGGGATCATCCGAGACGATCTGAACAGGATTCTGGAGGTTCCAGTTGATCTGCGGCCCTGCCGCAGGGTTGCGGTAGAACTCCACCCTGCCGTAATGCTGCCCGGCATCCCAGGCCTCGATCACGAACAGCGCCGCGGAAATAGACCCACCACCCGCACTGGCTATGCTTGCCCCCCCACACATCGCCCCGAACAGCAGGGCGGCCGCAATGAGGGTAATCGGAAACCTTCTTGCCGTCATTGCTATCATCTCCTTCTCGAACGACAGTCGTTCCGATACTCAACCTTGCCTGAGCCCATTGTGCTCCTGTGGCCCGAGCCTGTCAAGAGTACGGGGAAACCACATGTTTGAAATCCGGTATTTCTACCAGCTGCCACCAGACAGCAAAGGGGGTCTCTCGAACATGAGAGACCCCCGAACTAACAGCCAAGGTCTTCCCGGGCAACTAGCCCGGGAAGACCCCAGGAAGATCCTGAAGCAGCCGTCTCGTCAGGCTTTGCGGCGCAGAACCAGACCCGCGAACCCTGCCAGAGCGCTCCCCAGAGCCAACAGGCTGCCGGGCTCCGGTATGACAGTGAAGCTGCTGGTGCCGCTTGCACCGTCGAACGGAGTCAGCGTAAAGCTGAACTGGCTGCTGATGCTGGACACTGTACCGGCGATCGTCCCCGCCAGATTCTCGGTCGCGGTGTTAGACTGGAACATTCCAGCGCTAACGCCGTTGACCAGGAAGGCGTAATTCCCCAGATTGGTATCCGCGCGATAGACCTTGCCGCCGGGCAGGAGACCCGTCAGCGTAGCCCCGTTGCCGGTGTTGTCCGTAACCGTCACGGCAGCGGTAGCGGTCGCGACCGGGTTCACCAGCGGGGTGAAGACCACCGTGCTGGACGTGAAGGTAAAGGTGGTGACCGTGTTGCCTGCCGTCACGCTGAAGTTCAGCTGCACAGCCGGATCAACATCATAGAACACGTTGACGCTGTCCAGGGAAGCGATCAGATCGCCGTTAGACCTCAGCTCGATCAGACCCGGCGCTCTCCAAGCCCCCTTCCCATTCACCAGACCAGGGAACTGGTCCCAGCCGAGCTGCCACTGGGCGGTCTTCCCGGCAGCAACCGCAGTGATGGTCAGCAGCGGCCCGGACAGACTGCCATCAATCCCCGGTCCGGCGTATGCGGCGCTCGCGACGGTGGCCGCAGCCACAGCGATCGCGAATACAGCTTTCATCCCGAATCTCATTTCTGCTCTCCTTTACCCGGCCGCCGCCGGCTTGTCCAAGCGACGTCCGTTTTCTTGCTCTCTCAGAAACCCATTGTCCGGCATGCCGGCCTTTCCCGTCAAGGGGAAATGACTGCGCCGGCAAAACTTAAGTCTTTTCGTACGCCCCGTGACAGATCAGGCCCTGGCCTTGCGACGCAGTCCGGCGATTCCGGCCAGCCCCAGAGCGGCAAGCGTCATCGAGGCGGGCTCAGGGATCGGCGGGCCAACGTAGAACACGCTGGAGCCGCTGGCCGCGTCGTGGGCGCTCAGCAGGAACGTAAAGGACGTCTGCATGCTGGTGACTGTGCCCGGGATGGTGTTGAACCCCACCACAGGGAAGGTCTGGCTGGCCGTTGCCGACTGATTCGGCAGAGCCGTAATGTTCGGCACCAGATGAGCATAGACACCCAGGTTCGTCTGAGCCTGATACGCCAGCGTGTTAGAGACGTAGCCACCCACCAGATAGGCTCCGTCGCCGTTGGTGTCCGTGATGGTGATGCCCGCACTTGCCACCGCGTCAGGGAAAGCAATACCAGGGAAGCTGAGCGTCACGGACGAGATGTTGAAGATGGTATCAACGTCCAGGGCCTTCACATTGAACGTGAACCCGATCACCGGATCCGGATTGATGGCCGTGGACAGGCTCTCGATGATGCCCAGGGCCAGGTTCGGGTTCTCGGAGCTATAGATGGCCACCGGCTGAGTGAGACTCCAGGTTCCCCACCCTGCGTCGGGATCAAAGACAAGCTCAGGAAGGAAGAAAGTTGAACCGGAACCGGCCTGGCTAGTGGCGCTAACCCCGATGACAAGCCCAAAGGGGTCGTCCAGGAGACCCGGGCCCGCTGCGACGGAACCGGCAGCCACAGCAGCCACCAGGACTGCCCCCGCCAGCACCGCTCCTATTCTCGATTTCAGACTGCTGCTCATGGATCCTTACCTCTCCGACAGCCGTGGACGGCTGCTCGTTGTGACAGAGGGCAGTGGTGAAAGCGCTCCCCACCCACGTCCGCGAAAACATCTCCCGGACGTCAACGGAGGCTCCCCACGGAAAAGGCGAAAACAAACTCCTCACCCAGACAGCTACCTATCTGTGGATGAGGCTGTGCGTACACGCCTTCCCCCTCTGCGAACTATTCTCTCAGACCGCCGCCACCCCCGTCAAGGTGTCAGGGCAAATTCCGGTATTCTTACGAGGTTCCCAAGCCTCTGCGACCGGGTTGCACGGGTGGCCCCTTACAGCAACAAGGCCCCCGGACCCTGTCCGGAGGCCTGTTCAGCAATACATTCCCGGCATCGTCCTATTCTCCCACACCGTCGCCAGTGCAGTACCTTCGGCGCTGGAGGGCTTAACTACCGTGTTCGGGATGGGAACGGGTGGATCCCCTCCGCCATGGACACCGGGAAATTGCATTGTCAACATCCGGGAGCTCATCTCCCGTCCGGTGACGCTTGAAAACTGCACAGCGAGGGGACAGGCGCCCGGCCCTCAAGGCCCGGCCGGCGGCGCTTTTAGATCTGCATAAGATTTGGTCAAGCCCTCGGTCTATTAGTACCGCTAAGCTGAAGATGTTACCATCCTTACACCTGCGGCCTATCGACCAGGTAATCTACCTGGGACCTTACTCAGGGATCGCTCCCCTTTGGGAAGCCTCATCTCGGGGCGTGCTTCGAGCTTAGATGCTTTCAGCTCTTATCACAACCGAACGTGGCTACCCAGCGTCTGCGCCTGGCGGCACAACTGGTACACCAGAGGTTCGTCCATCCCGGTCCTCTCGTACTAGGGACAGCCCCCCTCAAGCTTCCTGCGCCCGCATCGGATAGGGACCGAACTGTCTCACGACGTTCTGAACCCAGCTCGCGTACCGCTTTAATAGGCGAACAGCCTAACCCTTGGGACCTAATCCAGCCCCAGGATGCGACGAGCCGACATCGAGGTGCCAAACCTTGCCGTCGCTGTGAGCGCTTGGGCAAGATAAGCCTGTTATCCCCGGGGTAGCTTTTATCCGATGAGCCACAGCAATTCCACACTTAGCTGTAGGATCACTAGGCCCTGCTTTCGCATCTGCTCGACCCGTCGGTCTCACAGTTAAGTTCCCTTATGCCCTTATACTCTACGGCTGATTTCCAACCAGCCTGAGGGAACCTTTGGACGCCTCCGTTACCTTTTAGGAGGCGACCGCCCCAGTCAAACTACCCGCCTGATACTGTCCCCGGACCGGATAACGGCCAGGGTTAGAATTTCGAAATAGCAAGGGTGGTATTCCACTGGCGGGCTTGCGCCCTCCCACCTATGCTCTACATGCTATTCCAAAACTCAATACCAAGGTGTAGTAAAGCTCCACGGGGTCTTTCCGTCCTGATGCGGGTAACCGGCATCTTCACCGGTGCTACAATTTCACCGAGTCTCTCGTTGAGACAGCGCTCAAGTCGTTACGCCATTCGTGCAGGTCGGAACTTACCCGACAAGGAATTTCGCTACCTTAGGACCGTTATAGTTACGGCCGCCATTCACCAGGGCTTCGATTCAGGGCTTCTCCTTGCGGATGACCCCTCCTGTTAACCGTCTGGCATTGGGCAGGCGTCAGCCTCTATACATCGTCTTTCGACTTAGCAGAGACCTGTGTTTTTGTTAAACAGTCGCTCGAGCCTTGTCACTGCGACCCCAGCGAATCCGCGGCGTCGAATCCGCGTCCCGCCAGGGCACCCCTTCTCCCGAAGTTACGGGGTCAACTTGCCTAGTTCCTTAACGAGAGTTATCTCGCCCGCCTTAGTATCCTCTACCCACCTACCTGTGTCGGTTTGCGGTACGGTCCAGGACTCACTCCCTAGAGGCTTTTCTCGACGGACCCTTGCTCCACTCGGCTTTGTGTCTCCACGCTGCTTAGTCTCGCGCCAGACCTGTATGCCGGACGGATTTGCCTGTCCGGCGGCCCCACGCAAGAACACGGTCTACCAACCCCGTGCTTGGAACGCGGATCCGTGTCCCCCCTTCGGTGATAACGCGAGTCCCAGGCTCTGGAATATCAACCAGATGTCCATCGCCTACGCTAAACGCCTCGGCTTAGGCCCGGCTAAACTCAAGAGGACGAACCTTCCTTAAGAACCCTTAGGCTTTCGGCGGAGAAGATTCTCACTTCTCTTTTCGCTACTTATGCCGGCATCCTCACTTGTCTGAAGTCCACGGCTGCTTACGCTGCCGCTTCGCTCCTCAGACAACGCTCCTCTACCACGGCGCTTGCGCGCCGTCCACGGCTTCGGTGGTCAGCTTGAGCCCCCTTACATTGTCGGCGCCAAGTTGCTTTCGACCAGTAAGCTATTACGCACTCTTTAAATGATGGCTGCTTCTAAGCCAACATCCTGGTTGTTTACGCAACCTGACATCCTTTCACACTTAGCTGACACTCCGGGACCTTAGCCGGTGGTCTGGGCTGTTTCCCTTTTGACTATGAAGCTTATCCCCCATAGTCTCACTGCCACGCTCTTATGTGCTGCCATTTGGAGTTTGATTGAGTTCGGTAACCTGGTGGGGCCCCTAGCCCATTCAGAGCTCTACCTGCAGCACAGAACGCGTGACGCTGCACCTAAATGCATTTCGAGGAGAACCAGCTATCTCCGGGTTCGATTGGCATTTCACCCCTACCCACAGCTCATCCAAGCCGTTTTCAACCGACACTGGTTCGGACCTCCGTCGCGTGTTACCGCGATTTCATCCTGGCCATGGGTAGATCACCCGGTTTCGGGTCTAATCCGTGCTACTGGCGGCCAAAGGCCGCATGCGCCCTGTTCGGACTCGCTTTCGCTGCGGCTCCGTCCCTGAAGGACTTAACCTCGCAACACAGATTAACTCGCCGGCTCATTATGCAAAAGGCACGCCGTCAGACATTCTCCGGTAAACCGGAGCATAGTCCTCCGACTGTTTGTAAGCGACATGGTTTCAGGTACTATTTCACTCCCCTCCCGGGGTGCTTTTCACCTTTCCCTCACGGTACTGGTTCACTATCGGTGGCAAAGAGTATTTAGCCTTAGGAGGTGGTCCTCCCAGATTCCCACAGGGTTCCTCGTGTCCCGTGGTACTTGGGTGCTCGATCAGCAAGTCCCATGCCGTTTCGCCTACCGGGCTCTCACCGTCTATGGCCGGCTGTTCCAAAACCGTTCGGCTACAGCTGGGATTTGTAACTTGCCCACACGGATAGGGCCGTGTGAAGACCGAGTCCCACTACCCCGCCGGCGCAACGCCCCTACGCTATCACACGCTGGCGGTTTAGGCTGTTCCCGTTTCGCTCGCCGCTACTCAGGGAATCGCGGTTGCTTTCTTTTCCTCGGGCTACTAAGATGTTTCAGTTCACCCGGTTCCCCGCCGGCGGCTATGGATTCACCGCCGGCTGACTGGACGTAACTCCAGCCGAGTTGCCTCATTCGGGAATCTCCGGATCAAAGCATGCTGGCTGCTCCCCGGAGCGTTTCGGCGCTAGCCCCGCCCTTCATCGGCTCTTTGCCCCAAGGCATCCACCATTCGCTCTTTGTAGCTTGACCAAAACTCGGTGCCTTGAGTATCTGCAGATGCAGATCGGTTCCCGCTCGCTATGCAGTTTTCAAGGATCACGCAGGACGGGGTGGGTCGCGGAAGCTCAAGGCTCCGCGATCCAGCGCCCTCTGCATCCGCCGGGAAGCCGCGGCGCCTGTGCGCCGCACCCGGCCCGGCGACCGGGCTTACGCCCGTCGCCACAAACTGTCATTCTATCACCGTGTGGACTCTCTGTCCACCCACCGCGTTCCCTCACCGGCCGGGCCTGTGCCCGGGCGGTAGGCCCGCATTCGGCGGGCAAAGGAACGCGATAGAAACCTTTCAATGGAGGCTAGCGGGTTCGAACCGCTGACCTTCTGCGTGCAAAGCAGACGCTCTCCCAGCTGAGCTAAGCCCCCTTCATCGGGCCTCGCCTCCGCCTGGCGCAGCCGGCTTCAGAACAGCAGACTGGGCCTAATTGGAGTCGAACCAATGACCTCACCCTTATCAGGGGTGCGCTCTAACCAACTGAGCTATAGGCCCATACCCGGCCGGCCCGCACACCCCTCGGCGGGTTCTGGCCGCCTCCAGGGCCCGGCGCCGGTCGTCAAGACTGAAACCGGCCCCACACGCAAAAGGGGAGACTGAAAGCCTCCCCCGGCGATCAGCGTCCGGGAGCGCCGACAATGCTCAAACTCACCTGCCTGCGGCAGGCGAGAAGCAGCCGGCGGTCCTCACATCGCGCCCACCAGGGGCGCTCTGTCCCGAAAGCCGAAAAGAGTGAGCGCGCAGAACAGATCTGCCTGAACGAGACCGACCTAAGAGCTTGTGCCCGGCCATCCACGCGATGCGCGCAGCATCCTCGCGGACGCCGAACAAGGCTCCTTAGAAAGGAGGTGATCCAGCCGCACCTTCCGATACGGCTACCTTGTTACGACTTAGCGCCCCTTACCGGCCACACCTTCGGCGACTCCCTCCCTTGCGGGTTGGGCCATCGACTTCGGGTGCAACCGACTCAGGTCACTTGACGGGCGGTGTGTACAAGGCCCGGGAACGTATTCACCGCAGCATAGCTGATCTGCGGTTACTAGCGATTCCGACTTCACGCAGTCGAGTTGCAGACTGCGATCCGAACTGGGACCGGATTTTTGGGATTAGCTCCACCTCGCGGTCTTGCTGCCCTCTGTTACCGGCCATTGTAGCATGTGTGTAGCCCCAGGCGTAAGGGCCATGCCGACTTGACGTCATCCCCACCTTCCTCCCGCTTACACGGGCAGTTTCGCAAGAGTGCCCGACTTTACGCTGGCAACATGCGATGAGGGTTGCGCTCGTTGCGGGACTTAACCCAACATCTCACGACACGAGCTGACGACAGCCATGCAACACCTGTCACCCGGTCCTTCCTTTTGGGAAGGAAGACCTGCTTTCACAGGCTGTCCGGGGATGTCAAGCCTGGGTAAGGTTCTTCGGTTAGTAACGAATTAAACCACATGCTCCACCGCTTGTGCGGGCCCCCGTCAATTCCTTTGAGTTTCAACCTTGCGGCCGTACTCCCCAGGCGGGATACTTAATGCGTTAGCTACGGCACTAGTGGGGTCGATACCACTAACACCTAGTATCCATCGTTTAGGGCCAGGACTACCGGGGTATCTAATCCCGTTCGCTCCCCTGGCTTTCGCACCTCAGCGTCAGATACGGACCAGGCAGCCGCCTTCGCCACGGGTGTTCCTCCTGATATCTACGCATTTCACCGCTACACCAGGAATTCCACTGCCCTCTTCCGTCCTCAAGCCCCCCAGTTTTGGATGCAGTTCTGCGGTTGGGCCGCAGGATTTCACACCCAACTTAAGAGGCCGCCTACGCGCGCTTTACGCCCAGTGACTTCGGACAACGCTCGCCCCCTACGTCTTACCGCGGCTGCTGGCACGTAGTTAGCCGGGGCTTATTCGCCAGGTACCGTCACGTTCTTCTTCCCTGGCAAAAGACCTTTACATCCCGAAGGACTTCATCGGTCACGCGGCGTCGCTGCGTCAGGCTTTCGCCCATTGCGCAAGATTCCTAATTGCTGCCCCCCGTAGGAGTCTGGGCCGTGTCTCAGTCCCAATCCGGCTGACCATCCTCTCAGACCAGCTACCCGTCGTAGCCTTGGTAGGCCGTTACCCCACCAACAAGCTGATAGGCCGCGAGCCCATCCCAGAGCGCATTGCTGCTTTAATCCCCACCGGATGCCCGGCGGGGACCACATGCGGTATTAATCCACCTTTCGGTGGGCTATCCCCCACTCTGGGGCAGGTTGCTCACGTGTTACTCGACCGTTCGCCGCTAGCTTTCGGGCCGAAGCCCTAAGCTCGCTCGACTTGCATTTCTTAGGCACGCCGCAAGCGTTCGTCCTGAGCCAGGATCAAACTCTCCGTGAAAATCAAAAACGCATCCGAAGCACCCTTGGCGATTGGAGCTACCGAAGCAACCCGTCTCACGTTGGGCGCCACTGATGCGCCTGTTTACAACGGAAGTTTTCCTGTTTGCTTTGGAGACCGCAACCGCGCCCCGAAGAGCCCGGCACGGCTTCCGGTTGCATGTTGAAACTCGCTCAGACTGTCTGCTGCACGCTCACTCTCTTCGGTTTTCAAGGACCGACCGGCTTCACCCGGGACCCGATGGTCCCCGGAGCCAACCTCTTTTATACCACAGGGGATCCGGCACTGTCAACACTTTTTCAGCGGACTTTTTAGTCCGGATCTCTGCAGGCCGCCGCCGGGAGACTTGCTCCCGCTCAGCGCGAGAGTATATATACCCCGGCCTTGCCCGGGTGGCAATACCCTAGACAAAGTTTTTTTCAGAAATGTTCCCCCCGCTTCTCTACCGAGTTACGAACAGCCCCGGGTTCTGCTGGGGCAGTGGCTTTGCCCCGCCCGAATCCAGCAGCAGCCAGGTCCATCCCTAAACAGCGACAGGGACTCACCTGCCCGGCGGAGCCAAGTATCAAGGATGAGCCTATGAGACCGGCAGGAGGGACGCCGTCCCGGCTCGAAAGAAGCGGAAAGCGTGAGAGACTAACGCCGGTTGCTATGGACTTCTTACGGGCATCAACCTGGCCATGCTGGATCCACGAGATCCGGATGGCGCTCTCCATTCTGGTCACGGCCGCGTGCGGAGCGCACGCCTGGCACAGTCTAAGAACAGGAAGCAGCGCCCCTTCGGCCCTGCAGTGGGCTTCGGCGATCTATGCCGTGGCCTTTTTCTTCGCGGCGTGGGCGAACTCCGTCATGCTGCTGGTCACACTGCTGGCCGGCCGTTATCAGCAGGGACCGTACCATCTGGGAACATTCACGTTGCTGCTGGTGGTCACCTATGTTCTGACGGCCGGTCTGAGCCGGCACGCCTCACCCGCGTAACCGGAGGGCCACCCCTCCCTTCACACCACTGATTGACAGGCCGGACGGCGCGAAACTATAATCCAGCCTGGCTCCTGGAACACCGGATATGCGTCCAAAGAACACAAACGGCCGGCCCCCTCGCCGCGTCCGGCGGGCGCTCCAGACGGCCCTGCGAATCTTCTCGGTCCTGTGCCTCATCGTGCTGGGGGCCACCATCGGGCTCTTCGGCGGCGTATACTATAGCGTCTCCACGCTGGTGCCCCAGAACCTGGGCTCGCTGGAAACGCGGGTGGCCGATGCGACGCGCATCTACTCGTCGGATGGCGAGCTCCTGGCGCGTCTGTATGTCCAGAACCGGGATGTGGTAAGTCTGGAAAAGATCCCGCTGGCCCTCCAGCAGGCCACCATCGCCATCGAAGACAAGCGCTTCCGCACGCACTACGGATTTGATCACTCCGCCATCATACGCGCCACTCTCGCCAACCTGCGCAACCGCGGCTACGAACAGGGCGCGAGCACCATCACCCAGCAGCTAGCACGCAACATCTACCTGACCAAGAAGAAAACGCTAGCGCGCAAGTTTCAGGAGCTGACGCTGGCCATCGCCCTGGAACGGCGCCACACGAAGGACCAGATCCTGGAGGCCTACCTGAACCACGTCTATTACGGCAGCGGAGCATACGGCGTGGAGGCGGCCGCGCAGACCTATTTCGGCAAGCACGTACAGGATCTGACTCTGGCGGAGTGCGCGCTCATCGCCGGGCTTACTCAGCGCCCTTCGGGGTATTCGCCGTTCAACAACCCCCGCGCGGCGATCGGCCGCCGCAACCTGGTCCTCAGCCGCATGGTGGAGGACGGTTACATAACCGAGGCGGAGGCCGAGGAGGCCCGCTCCGCCGAACTGAAGCTCGCCCGGAAGCCCACCGAGCTGCGCTGGAAGGCGCCCTATTTTGTCTCCTACATCATCCAGCAGCTTTCGGATGAGTACGGGGAGTCCACGCTCTATCAGTCGGGGTTGCGCGTCTACACGACGCTGGACTGGAAGATGCAGCAGGCCGCCGAGAATGCCGTGCGCAAAGGAGTGGAATCCAACCGAAGGCGGCGCGTGGGTCAGGGCGCTCTGGTCTCCATGGATCCCCGCACCGGATATGTCCGGGCCATGGTGGGCGGTACGGACTTCCGCAAGCGGCAGTTCAATGTCATCACGCAGGGCAACCCGCAGCCCGGTTCCACATTCAAGGTATTTGTCTACACAGCCGCGCTTGAGAACGGCTGGAAGCCTTCGGACACCGTGCGGGACGAGAAGGTGTGGCTGCGCGGCCGCGACAAGCCGCCCTGGCCACAGAACTACGACCGCCGCTATCACGGACGGGTGACCCTGAAGACCGCCGTGGCCCAGTCCTACAATGTGCCCGCCGTGCTGGTGGCGCGATCGGTGGGTCTGGATGAAGTCATCCGCTACGCCCGCGCCATGGGCATCACGGCGAACATCCCGGAGAACCTCTCCATCGCCCTGGGCTCCACCGGGGTTCGCCCCATTGAGATGAACACTGCCTACTGCGTCATCGCGAACGGCGGCTTCGAGACCACTCCGGTGGCAGTCACCCGCGTCACGACGGCGGACGGTGGCGTCATATATAACCATACTCCGCCCGTTCAGCCGCGGAGGGTCATCCGGGAGACCACGGCGGAAGGCATGGACGAGATGCTGCGTGCAGTAGTCACCAGCGGGACGGGACGCAGCGTGGCCCGCAGAGTCGCGGACGCCCGGGGGAAGACCGGCACCACAGACCAGGATCGCCACGCCTGGTTCATCGGCTACACCCCGGAGCTGGTCACCACAGTCTGGGTGGGAAACGACGTGCCCATTCCGATGGACAACGTCTGGGGGAGCAACGTCTGCGCGCCCATCTGGTGCGATTTCATGACGGTGGCGGTTCCCCGGCAGAGAGAATTCCTGCGCAAGAAGGCGGCCGAAAGCGCCGCTCAGGAGTCCACATCGAACGACGGGAACGGCGAAAGGGAGCGCCCACGCAGCCACTCGCGCCGCGTGACGCTGACCATCTGTGACGAGTCTGGCCTGCTGGCCGGTCCCGGCTGTCCCAGCACGCACCGCCAGACGTTCCGCCAGGAAGACGCACCCGCCGTCCAGTGCGACATCCACACCGGAGAAACTGCCCCACCCGACTCCATCGTACCGGACGTGGAGCCGCAGCCCCCCGCGCCGGAGCCATCCGGCCAGGTGCAACCGGAACCGCCGGCTGCGGATGTCCGCCCCCTAGCTTCCCGAGAAGCGGAATACAAAACGGTGCTGATCTGCGCTGATTCCGGGCAGCTTGCCTCCACAGCCTGCCCGCACGTGATCCGCAAACGCTTCCGCGCAGACCTGGCGCCAACCCGCGTCTGCCAGATGCGGCATTGACACGGCGTAGAGCGCAAGGCTGAGACGATGAGGCTCCACGACATTCCTGCGCCGCAGGCCCCTGAGGAGATCCACCGCGCGAGGCAGCGCGCGCGGCTGGCGCAACTGTTCGTGGCGGCCCTTTTTCTGGTGCTGCTCGGCCGTCTCTGGTATCTCCAGATCGCTCAGGGCGAAGCACTGCACCTGGCATCGGAGCAGAACCGCATCCGCAAAGACCGCCGTCCGGCGCCGCGGGGGGAGATCCTGGACAGGCACGGGGCGGTGCTGGCCAGCACGCGTCCCAAGTTCGTCGTGACGGTGGACCCTGACGTATTCCGCGCCGAAGGCCCGGAAGCGAGGAGACTGGCAGAATGTCTGGGGATGAGCATCCAAGAAGTCCGGGCGCGCATCAAGCCGCCGGCGGAGGGCTACCGCCGCGTGCGGGTGGCGGTAGACATCCCCCGCGAGACCCTGAACCGTCTGATGGAGATGCGCCCATGGCTGCCGGGGGTCTCCGTGGACCTGGAGGAGCTGCGCTACTATCCACAGGGGAAGCTGGCCGGGCATCTGCTGGGATACATCGGGCCGATCCCCGAACGTCTGGCGGCGCAATATAAAGAGAAAGGGTATCCGCCGGACGCACGCATCGGAATCACCGGGCTGGAGAAGACTTACGAAGAGGAGCTGCGCGGGCGGGACGGGGGGCTGGTGGTGGAAGTGGACGCCATGGGCCGGCGCACGCGGCTGCTGCGGGAGGAGGAACCCTCTCCCGGAGCCGATCTGGTGACCACCATCAATGCGGCCGTTCAGCGGGCGGCGGAAGAGGGACTGACCGGCAAGGTGGGATCCGCTGTCGCACTGGACCCGCGCACGGGCGAAGTGCTGGCGCTGGCAAGCCGCCCCGGATACGACCCCAATCTGTTCGCCCGGGGTATCCGGGTGAAGGAGTGGGAGGCCATCCGCAACGACAAGAGGCTTCCGCTGCTTAACCGCGCAGTCCAGAGCGTCTATGCTCCGGGATCCACCTTCAAGACCATTTCAGCGCTGGCCGGGCTGGAGGGCGGCGTGATCACGCAACGCTCGGCCGTCTCGTGCACGGGAGCATACTATCTGGGACGGAAGCGGTTCGGCTGCTGGAAGCGTCACGGCCACACGGACTTTTTCGATGCCATCGCTGAATCCTGCGATGTGTTCTTCTATCAGATGTCGCGCAGGCTGGGCGTGGACCCCATTGCTGACCTGGCCCGCCGGCTGGGGCTGGGCGAAAGGACGGGTATTGACCTGCCCGGTGAGCGCAAGGGAACCGTTCCTTCCACAGCGTGGAAGCGCCAGGCAGTGCGCAGAGATCCGACCTGGCATCCGGGCGACACACTGAACACGGCGATCGGCCAGGGTTACCTGCAGACATCATCGCTCCAGATGGCCCTGGTCACGGGGGCCATTGCAATGAAAGGCAAGGTCTACCGGCCGCACCTGGTCCGGGAGATCCGCAGCGGCGGGCAAGTCAAGCGAGTGACGCCGGAACTCGTTAGCGACGTTCGGCTGAACGGCCGGAATTATGACCTCGTCATCGAAGGAATGCGTCAGTGTGTGCTGCGGGGAACGGGACGCGCATCCGCCCTGCCGGGCATATCCGTGGGAGGGAAGACGGGCTCCGCTCAGAACCCGGCGGGCAAGGCCCACGCCTGGTTCGTGGCGGTGGCGCCGCTGGAAGACCCTCAGATCGCCATCTGCGTGATGGTTGAGCACGGAGGACACGGTTCGACGGCGGCGGCTCCCGTGGCCCGCGCTATGCTGGCGGC
>Ga0073932_1001346_pt1 | contig 47118 bp, 35 predicted proteins | sample DewCreD2012metaG_FD_76967 | JGI IMG/M metagenome (GOLD analysis project Ga0073932, IMG submission 76967) | Hot spring sediment bacterial and archeal communities from British Columbia, Canada, to study Microbial Dark Matter (Phase II) - Dewar... ...
GTGGTATTTGGTTTTCCGCTTCGTATAGTTCGGCATGGGCCTACATCACCATGATGGTGATGTAATGTCAAGCCTTTTTTCACCCTGGCAAACATTTTTTCTCCACTTGGCTAATGTTTGGGGCGAAAATTGGGCGCAAGACAAAAGGCTTCGCTGGACCGCGCTATTTGGGGCGGTGCTTCTTGACTTGGAGCATGGCGGCGGCGCGCGCCAGGGAAGCCTGGACAGCGGCCACTTCCTCCTCGCTCAGTTTTTCTTTCAGCCGGGCTTCCGCCCGTCGCCGCGCTTCTTCCGCTTTGGCCTCGTCAATGTCGCTGGCTTTGATCGCCATGTCGGTCAGCACCGAGACATGGTCGCCGGTGATCTCCACGAAGCCGTCACCCACCGCCAGCAGGAATTCCTCGTAGCCCTTGCGGACCAGAATTTCGCCGGCCACGATCTGCGTCATCAGCGGCGCGTGCATCGGATAGATCCCCATCTCGCCCTCGACCCCCGGCAGGGAAACATAATCCACCTCTTCCGAGGCGGTTACGCCCTCGGGAGTCACAATTTCCAATTTGATTCGGTTCAGCATGTTCCCGCCAATGGGGGCGGCGCGGCGCCCCGCTTACTCGCGCACTTCCTCGATGCCGCCTTTCATGTAGAAATTGCCCTCGGGCACGTCGTCGTGCTTGCCTTCGAGGATTTCCTTGAAGCCGCGGACCGTCTCGGCCACCGGCACGGTTTTGCCCTCGCGCCCGGTGAACACCGAGGCCACGTTGAACGGCTGGCTGAGGAAACGCTGGATTTTGCGGGCGCGGAAGACGGTCAGTTTGTCGTCCGGGGATAATTCGTCCATGCCCAGGATGGCGATGATGTCCTGCAAATCCTTGTAGCGTTGGAGCACTTTCTGCACGCCGCGGGCCGTGTCGTAGTGTTCCTGGCCGACAATTTCGGGCGCCAGGGCGCGGGAAGTCGAGGCCAAGGGGTCCACGGCCGGATAGATGCCCAGCTCGGCAATGGAGCGTTCCAGCACCACGGTCGCATCCAGATGGGCAAAGGTCGTCGCTGGCGCCGGGTCGGTCAGGTCGTCCGCCGGCACATACACCGCCTGGAAGGAGGTAATCGAGCCTTTATTGGTCGAGGTGATGCGCTCCTGCAAATCGCCCATTTCGGCGGCCAGGGTGGGTTGGTAGCCGACCGCGCTGGGGGTGCGCCCCAGCAGGGCGGAAACCTCCGAGCCGGCCTGCGAGAACCGGAAGATGTTATCCACGAACAGCAGCACATCCTGGTTTTTCTCATCCCGGAAATACTCGGTGACCGCCAGGCCGGACAGCGCCACGCGCAGACGGGCCCCGGGCGGCTCGTTCATCTGGCCGTAAACCAGGGCGATCTTGGACTTGCCCAAATCCTGCTGGTTGATCACGCCGGCTTCGGACATCTCATGGTAGAGATCGTTGCCCTCGCGGGTGCGCTCGCCCACGCCGGCAAAGACCGACACGCCGCCGTGCATCTTGGCGATGTTGTTGATCAATTCCATGATGACCACCGTCTTGCCGACCCCCGCGCCCCCGAAGGCGCCCACCTTGCCGCCTTTGAGGAACGGGCATATCAGGTCAATGACCTTGATGCCGGTGGTCAAAATTTGCGGGCTGGTGGATTGCTCCACCAGCGTTGGCGCCGGACGGTGGATGGGATAAAACTTCTCAGCTTTGACCGGCCCCCGCTCGTCCACCGGCTCGCCGACCACGTTGAAGACGCGGCCCATCACCCCGTCGCCGACGGGCATCGAGATGGGGGCGCCGGTGTCCACCACTTCCAGGCCGCGCTTGAGCCCCTCGGAACTGCCCATGGCGACGGTGCGCACCCAGTGGTCGCCAAGGTGTTGTTGGACCTCGAGGGTCAACTTTTGCGTCTTGTTCCAAACCGTGAATTCCACGGTCAGCGCGTGGTAGATTTCGGGCAAGGCGCCGGGGAACTCGACGTCCACCACCGGGCCGATGACCTGAACGATTTTTCCTTTATTCATGGGTTGTAAAAACGGGTTTCGCTTCGGGGGCCGCTATTCGAGGGCCATGGTGGCGCTGAAGATTTCCAGCAGCTCCTTCGTAATGGCCGCCTGCCGCATCTTGTTGTACTGAAGGGTCAGGCACTTGATCAATTGGTTGGCGTTGTCGGTGGCGTTCTTCATCGCCACCATGCGGGCGCTGTGCTCGCTCGCCCGGGCCTCCAGCATGAATTGATAAATCTGGAAGTTAAGGTAGTGCGGCAGCAGCGACTCGAACACCTGCTCCGGCGAAGGCTCGAAAAGGAACTCCACGCTGCCGCGGGCCAGCGCCTCCTCGGGGATGTCGCCGGCCAGGTCGGTGGAAACCGACTTGATGTCGCCCACCGGCAAAATCGAGCGCAGTTCCGGACGCTGGTTCAGAGTGCTGATGAAATTGGTGAACAGCACGTCCACCTGCTGGACCTCATCCTTGAGAAAAAGATCGGCGGCATAACGGGCCACCGCGCGCGCTTCGCTGAACTGGGGAGTATCTTTGTAGCTGAAATCGGCCGCCAACTGCCGCCGGGTGCGCGCCACAAACTGGGAGCCTTTTCGCCCGGCGGCAATGAACACCGTGTCCTGAGGATCGCATTTGGCCGCCTCGCGCAGGAGGTTCGCGTTCAAGGCGCCGCACAACCCCTTGTCGGAGGTAATCAGGATCACGGCGCGCTTGCGCACCTCGCGCTTCTCCATCAGCGGATGCCGGAAATCACCGGTATGCTGCGTGACTTCCGCCAGCACCTTGTTCATCAACTGGGCGTAGGCGCGCCCGGACAAGGCGGCGTTTTGCGCCTTGCGCATCTTCGCCGCGGCGACCATTTGCATCGCCTTGGTGATCTGGGCGGTGTTCTTGACGGACTTGATCCGCCGGCGTATGTCGCGCGCGCTCGCCATGGTTCAGTTCGTCAGTGGGAGGCCTGTTTGAACTCGATTATGGCGGCCTTCAAATCCGCCACCAGCGGATCGCTGAGCGCTTTTTCCTGTTCGATGCGCGCCATCAAAGCCGCTTTGCGATCGGTCAGGAAGGCGGTCAAGCGACCTTGGAAATCCTTGATTTTGTCCACCGGCACGTCGTCCATGAAGCCGTTTTGCACCGTCCAAAGCACAGCCGCCTGGACTTCGACCGGGATGGGGTTGAATTGCTGCTGTTTGAAAACCTCCACGATGCGCTTGCCGCGCTCGAGCTGCGCCTGGGTTTTCGCGTCGAGGTCCGAGCCGAACTGCGCAAAAGCCGCCAATTCGCGGAACTGGGCCAAATCGCCTTTGATGCGGCCGGCGACCTGCTTCATGGCTTTGACCTGGGCGGCGGAACCGACGCGCGAAACCGAAATGCCCACCGAGATGGCCGGGCGCACTCCTTGGTAGAACAGATCGGTTTCGAGGAAAATCTGGCCGTCGGTGATGGAAATGACGTTGGTTGGGATGTAGGCGGAAACGTCGCCCGCCTGGGTCTCAATGATGGGCAGGGCGGTCAGCGAGCCATTGCCGCTCTTTTCGTTCAAGCGCGCCGCGCGTTCGAGCAGCCGGCTGTGCAGGTAAAACACGTCGCCGGGATAGGCCTCGCGGCCCGAGGGGCGGCGCAGCACCAGCGAAACCTGGCGGTAAGCGACGGCGTGTTTGGACAGGTCGTCATAAATGATCAGCGCATCCATGCCGTTGTCCATGAACCATTCGCCCATGGCCGCGCCGGCAAACGGGGCGAGATATTGGTTGGTCGCCGTATCCGAGGCCGAAGCGGCCACGATGATGGTGTAGGGCAGGGCGCCCATCTGTTCGAGCGTGGTGATCACCCGCGCGATGTTCGATTGTTTTTGCCCGATTGCGACATAGATCGAATAGAGGGGCCGATACGATTTGTCGCCGCGCTCTTCCGCCTGCCGGTTGAGGCGGGCGTTGTTGATCATGGTGTCAATGCCGATGGTGGTTTTTCCGGTCGAGCGGTCGCCAATGATCAATTCGCGCTGGCCGCGGCCAATCGGAATCATGGCGTCCACCGCCATGATGCCCGTTTGCACCGGCTGGCTGACGGAGCGGCGCTTGATGATGCCGGGCGCGATTTTCTCGACGGGGTAGGCGCCGGCGGCCGTCACCGGGCCCTTGCCGTCCAACGGTTCGCCCAGCGCGTTGACCACGCGGCCCAGCAGCCCCTTGCCCACCGGCACCTGCAACAGTTTGCCGGTGGTGCGCACTTCCTGGCCCTCTTTGACCTTGGTGTAATCGCCCAGAATGATGGCGCCCACTTCGGTTTCCTCGAGGTTCAGCGCCAATCCGGTAACCCCCTGCCCGAAGTCCAGCATCTCGTTCAGCATGGCGGCGTCCAGCCCCTCAATCTTCGCCACCCCGTCGCCAATCTCGCGCACGATCCCCACATTCAGCCGCGCGGCCGCGGTCTTCAAACCGGCGATCTGCGTTTCAATCTCCTGCAATATGTTGCTCATAAGTTAAAGCTGGTTTTCCATCGGCAAATCCCTAGCGCGCCAGTTTTTCCTCGAGCTCCCGCAACCGGGCGCGCAGGCTGCCGTCATAGACATTGCTCCCCACCTGGATGCGGAGGCCCCCGATCAAGGACGGATTCGGCAGGAACTCGAAACGCAAGCCTTCCCCATGCCGGCGGACCAAGTGGGCCTGCAAGGCCTCCCGCACGGCGGCGGACAGCGGCGCCGCGCTTTCAATCGTGGCCTTGCGCCGGGCCAACTCCAGCCGGGCCAGGCGTTGGAAGTGGGTCAAGATCGCGAGGTAGCCGCGCGGCTGGCGCTCCGCCACCGCGCTGACGGTGGCGCGCATCTTTTGCTCGTCGGGCAAACCATTCACCAAGCAGGCCTGGAAAAGCCTTTTGGCGTGCCGTCGCGCTTGTTTGGTGATCTTCACGATTTCGCTCGTTGGACGCGGTCAATTCTCCAGGCCCTAGGCGGCCAACTCCTTGCTGGTTGCCTCGGCCAGCCTTTGGTGGTCGTCCGCGGTCAAGACCTTGCCGGCCACGCGGGCGGTGGTCTGAACCACCAGGCGCCCGACTTCGCGGCGCAGCTCCGCTTTCATGCGCGCGAGTTCGGCTTCATTAGCCTCGCGCGCCTTGGTGATGATTTGATTGGCCGTGGCGATGGCTTTTTGCGATTCGGTTTCCAAAACTTTGGCGGCGGCCGCGCGCGCCTCCTCGATCAGGGCGGCCGCCTGCTGGTTCGCCTGGGTTAAAATTTCCTTGCGGGATTGCTCGGCTTTGGCCAATTCCGCTTTGATTTTTTCCGCGTTTTCCACGCTTTCCGCAATCCGCTCCTTCCGGGCGTCCAAGGTTTTGAGAATGGGCTTGTAGGCGAAAAAGTAAAGGCAGCCGGCGACGATGCCAAAGCTAAGCAACTGGGCCAGGAAATGGGGCCAATCCACGCCGAAGGCCTGGGCGGTGTCGCCGATAATGCCGGCAAATAAAGCGTAATTCATGGTGAGGTCTGGTTTTAGTCCGGGCGCGGCAGGCGCAAGCCGCCGCGCCCGGATAGCCAATAACCCGGTTCCGCGCTATTGTCCCGCCGGCCACTTTTGGGTGGCCAGGAAGATGGCGAAGAACACAATGCCTTCGGCGAAGGCAATGGCCAGGATGGATTGCACCAGGATCTTGGTGGAAGCTCCCGGATTGCGGCCCACCGCTTCCGAAGCCTTGGCGCCGATGAAACCCACGCCGATGGCCGCGCCCAGCGCCGCCAGTCCGACATGCAGATTGCCCGTCACCTGGGCGAGTATTGCCGTATCCATATTATATGTTTCCTTTCGCTTGCTTCGGCGTCTTCCGCGATGGATCACGGTCCAAACGCCGAAATTGTTTGCCCGTTATCAGTGGTGCTCCTTGGCGTGTCCTTCCTCATGGGTGCAAATCAGCAGGGTAAACACCGCCGTCAGCAGCATAAACACCAGCGCCTGCACCAGGCCCACCAGCACCTCCAAAAAATAAAACGGCACCGGGATGATCACGCTCCCCAAAAACCGCGCCCACGCCGGCTCGTTGATCAGCCGCGCCATGGACTCGAGCATGTTTTCCCCGGCAAAAATGTTGCCATACAACCGAAAACTGAGCGAAACGGGGCGGAACAGGATCGAAACCACCTCCAAAACCCCGACCAACAGAAACACGCCTATCATCAGCATCTTAAGGAAGCCGGCGGTTTCGCCTTTCGGCCCGAAGATGTGGAGCACAAAGCCCTTGACGCCATTTTCCTGCAAAGCCCAAACCGTCCAGAGAACAAAAAACACCATCGCCATCGCCAAAGTCATGTTGAGATCGGCGTTGGCGCCCCGGAATAAAGGGGTGCTGATTTGAAAACCGTGGTCCGTCGGCGCGCCAAAACCAACCGTCCCCACGCCGGGGATCAAACCGAACCAGTTGGAAAAAAGAATGAAAATGAAGATGGTGGCAAAGAACCAGAAGGTCTTGCGGGCCAAATGCGAGCCGATGATGCCTTCCAGGAACTCATGCAGGCTTTCCACCAGCCATTCCAAGAAATTTTGCGCCCCTTCCGGCACCTCGCGCATTCGGCGGGTGGCCACCCGGGCAAAGAGGATTAGCGAAAGCGCCACAATCCAAGTCACCACCATGGAGTTGCTGACCGGCAAAGGGCCAAGATGCCCGATATCCGGCGCGGCGGCGGGCAAGCCGTGATGGCCGCCGCTGTGGGCCTCGGCAGCGGCGGCCACTCCCTCGCCAACGGGAGAACCGCCGACATGGCCGTCCGCTCCCCACACACCCAACGGCAAGAGGAGGGCCAGCGCCGTTATTACCAGATTCCGCAAACTTCGCATGACAAATACAACCACTCACGGGAACCACCGGTTCCCGCTGACGCTTCTGAAACCGTAAAATTAGCGGGGAGAAATTGTCGCATGAACCGGCGTTGCACAAGTGTTTTTTTTGGTAATTTTTGACGGCGTTAATTTGGCTGAAAAAATGATTTGACCAAGACGCGGCCGGCAGGCTAAAGTTTCTCCGTGAATGCGGTTCTGAACCTGCGACTGTCGCTTGCGCTGCTGCTTACGCGCCGCGCGGCGGTCGGGTTTTAGGTGCAACCAACGAATTTAAACCCCACTGCCGCAAGGCGGTGGGGTTTTTGTTTTGGGAAACAACAACCCGCTGCGGGGCGGCGGTGATATAAACAAAGACCATGAAAAACAATCGGATCACCATCTTCGACACCACGTTGCGCGACGGGGAGCAATGCCCCGGCGCTTCGATGAATTTGCGGGAGAAACTCGAGGTGGCCCGCCAACTGGCGCGGCTGAGGGTGGATGTCATCGAAGCCGGCTTCCCGGTGATCAGCGAGGGGGATTTTGCCGCGGTCAATGCCATCGCCAAAGAGATCAAGGGGCCGCTCATCGCCGGCTTGGCCCGCTGCACCGCCAAGGATATTGACGCCGCGGGCGCCGCCCTCAAGCCCGCCGGGCGTCGCGGGCGCATTCATGTGTTCCTGGCCACTTCCAAAATCCACCGCGAGTTCAAGCTCGGCAAAGCCCAGGATGAAATCCTTCGCCTGGCGGTCGAGGGGGTCAAACGCGCCCGGACCTACGTGGAAAACGTCGAATTCTCCCCGGAAGACGCCTCTCGCACCGAGCCGGAGTTCCTGGTCGAAGTCTGCCGCGCGGTTGTCAAGGCCGGCGCGACGACGGTCAACATTCCCGACACGGTCGGCTACGCCGTGCCGGACCAATTTGCCGGCCTGATCAGCCAGCTTTACGCCTCCGTGCCGGAATTCCAATCGGGCCGGGCCGTTATCAGTGTGCATTGCCACAATGATCTCGGGCTGGCGGTGGCCAACTCGCTGGCCGCCATCCGCGCGGGCGCCCGCCAGGTCGAGTGCACCATCAACGGCATCGGCGAGCGCGCCGGCAACGCCTCGCTCGAGGAAATCGCCATGGCGATCCTCACCCGCTCCGACTTTTTCCGCGGCTTCACGCTCGGTTTGCGCACCGAGGAAATCGTCAAAACCTCGCGCCTCGTCTCCCGCATGAGCGGTTTGATGGTCCAGCGCAACAAGGCGATTGTCGGCGAAAACGCCTTTGCCCATTCGGCCGGCATCCACCAGGACGGCATCCTCAAAAAACGGGAGACTTACGAGATCATGGACCCGGTGAAAATCGGCTGGGGCAAAACCGAGCTGCCGCTGACCAAGCACAGCGGGCGGGCGGCGGTGACGGCCCGGCTGAAGCACCTCGGCTTCAAGATGACCGAGGCGGATGTCACCTCGCTTTTCCAGCGTTTCAAGGAGATCGGCGACCGCAAGAAATTTGTTTATGACGAGGACTTGTTGGCGTTGGTGGAGGGCCAGATTGCGGAGGTGCCCGAGACCTGGACGCTCCAATACCTCAGCGTCTCCTGCGGCAACCAGACGGTGCCCACGGCGACCGTGCGGCTGCGGCATGCCGGGGCCAAAGCCGGCGAGGATGTCCAGCAGGATGCCGCGCTCGGGGACGGCCCCGTGGACGCCGCCCTCAAAGCCATTGACCGCCTGACCAAGACGACCGGCAAACTGATGGACTACTCCTTGCGCGCCGTTTCCCAAGGCAAGGACGCGGTCGGCGAGGTGACCATCAAGGTGGACTTTGGCGACGGCGGTCTGGTTACCGGCAAGGGCGCCAGCACCGATGTCATCGAGGCCAGCGCGCGAGCCTACTTGAACGCCGTCAACCGCTTCCTGTGCGGCAGCCGCCGCGCCCGGGTTAAAAACGGGCAGCCTTAGAATTCCAGTTCGTTTTGTTCCGTCGGCTGGGCATCGGCCGGCGGGGCTTTTTTGAAGGTGTCATCCAGGGCGGCTACGGTGGAGGGACGCTCAATGCTCCTGCCTTCCATCAATTCCTTAACCGTCCGCAGTTGCAGGCGCGGATACTGCCGGCCATTGACCTTATGCGTGTAAAACCCGGCGCTGGCGGCTTCGGTCTCCATTGGGCCAGTCGGTTCGTGCAGGGAGATCAGCACGCCCATGGCCGCCTTCTCCCGGTCCAGCACCCCGCGCAAATCCCGCACGTCCTTGACGCCGGTCTTACCGCCCTTCACCTGGATGACGATTTGCTCCGGACGGGCTGATCGCGGGTCGTCCCGGAACAAAATTTTGCCGTCAATGCCGTGGTCCGCGCCTTTCTTTTGCTCGACGGGCCGGGCGCTTACCAGCCCCAAAGCCCACCATTGAAATTGAAACTTGTCTTGGCTCGCCAAAATGGCGGCGTCCGCGGGTGACGCCGGCTCGCCGATGGTTTCAATTTTCAGGCGCTTGCTGTAAGTGTCATAAAGGCGGTTCTTGATCAGGCTGATGGCCAGTTGGGTGATGTCAATGCCGATCCACTTGCGGCCGAGGCGCTGCGCGGCGTCCACGGTGGTTCCGCAGCCGCAGAAGGGATCGAGCACCAGATCACCGGCATTGCTGCTGGCGGCAATAATCCGTTCCAGCAACGCCAGTGGTTTTTGCGTGGGGTAACCGAGGCGTTCTTTCTCGCTTCCGGCCAGCGGATTGACGTCGGTCCAAATATCTTGCAGCGGAACGCCTGGCTGTTCGTCCAGCAGACGCTTGAACCGTGGGAAGCCCGTGCGGCGATGAATGATTTGGCCGGCTTTCCACATTTTAATCATGTTTTGCTTGGAATATGCCCAATAACGTCCCTTGTAAGGTCGAACCCCCAGGTATTCCCAACCCTTGCGCGGGTGCAAGTGTTCCTCCTCCAAGTCGGCTATCCAACGCTCATCGGAGTTTTTGCGGCGCTTAACTCGCCACTCGTAACTGACCTCGCCGCCCGGCCTGGCCGCCGTCAAATTATCCTCAGCGTATCTCCGTCCCTTTTCATCCTGAAAGCGATAAATGGACTCAACATATTCCTTGTCATAGGGAGTGAAAACAGGATTCCACGGATAGCTGTCGCCTTTGGTGTAGAACAATAGAACATCATGGATGCGTCCGCACCGCCGCATCCCTTGTTTGATGTCCCCGTGGCTGCTGCTTCGTTTCCAGATGATTTCGTTGCGGAAGTTTTGGCCGCCAAACACCGCATCCAGCAGCAGCTTGAGGTAATGGGAAGCGGTGGGGTCGCAATGGAGGTAAAGGGAGCCCGTGGGCTTGAGGACGCGGCGCAACTCGACCAGCCGCGGGGCCATCATCGTCAGGTAAGCCATCATGTCGTTTCCACCCAGGAACGTGTAAAACGCCTGCATCACGTCGCTCACCTTGCCCGGTTGCTCGGTCACCGACTGGTAAACTCGCATTGCCTCGGTGTCCCAATGCCAGGTGTCCTCGAAGGCCTTGATTTGGCTGGCGGCGGCGCTGCCGTCCTTCTCGTGGAAAAAGGCGTTGTAATCCTGCGCCGAGTTGAACGGCGGGTCCAAATACACTAGGTCCACCGTCGCATCGCCCAGGTAACGCCGGAGAATGTCCAGATTATCCCCGTAATACAGCGTGCCCATGCCGCAGAGCATGTGAACTCTCCACCCCCGCTGCAAGGGTATTCTTAAAGGCGGTCGGGGGGCATGGGAGGTGTCGAATTGCGGATTGGTTCCTTTTTAGGAAAGCGAACGCGGGGCGAATGAAGTCGCCGCTATGGATCGAGCGCGGCACTTGATGGCCGCCGTCGTTCGTGGGTAAGCAACGCCGCGCCCCCTTCAGCCTGTTGCGCCTCGCCAAATAAAAAAGGCCGCCCGTTGATAGCCGGGCGGCCGGTGAATTCTCCGGTGGTTCTACACGGTGTAGGTGCTGGCGGCGGTGGTGCCGCCGCGGCCGGTCCAGTTGGTGTGGAAGAATTGGCCGCGCGGCTGGTCAACGCGCTCGTAAGTGTGGGCGCCGAAGTAATCGCGCTGGGCTTGCAGCAGGTTGGCGGGCAGCCGTTCGCTGCGGAAGGCATCGTAGAAGGCCAGCGCCGTGCTGAACGCGGGCACCGGGATGCCCTTCTTGACGGCGGTGCTGACCACCTTGCGCCAGGAGCGCGCGCAACCCTTGATCGCCTTCTTGAAGAACGGATCGAGCAGCAGGTTGGTCAAGCCGGGCTTCTTGTCGAAGGCCTCCTTGATCTTGCCCAGGAACACGCTGCGGATGATGCACCCGCCGCGCCACATCAAGGCGATGCCGCCATTGTTCAGGTTCCAGTGGTATTCCTTGGCTGCCGCCCGCAGCAGCATGTAGCCTTGGGTGTAGGAAATGATCTTGGAAGCGTAAAGCGCCCGGCGGATGTCCTCGACCCATTGCTTCCGATCGCCGGCGATCAGCGGTTTCGGGCCTTTGAACACCTTGGCGGCGTTGACGCGCTCCTCTTTCATCGCCGAGATGCAGCGGGAATAAACCGCTTCGGCAATCAGGGTGATGGGGATGCCCATTTCCTGGGAGGCGATGACGGTCCATTTGCCGGTCCCTTTTTGGCCGGCGGTGTCGAGGATTTTGTCCACCAGCGCCGCGCCATCGGCGTCCTTCACCGCGAGGATGTCGCGGGTGATCTCCACCAGGTAGGAATCCAACTCGCCCTTGTTCCATTCGGCGAAGACTTCGTGCATTTCCTGGGCGGACATGCCGAGGCCGTCCTTCATCAGGTGATAGGCTTCGCAGATAAGCTGCATATCGCCGTATTCGATGCCGTTGTGGGTCATCTTGACGAAATGGCCGGCGCCATTTTCACCCACCCAATCGCAGCAGGCGGCGCCGTCGGAAACTTTGGCGGCGATGGCTTGGAAAATGGGCTTCACGTGCGGCCAGGCCGCCGGCGAGCCTCCCGGCATGATCGAAGGGCCGCGCCGCGCGCCCTCCTCGCCGCCGGACACCCCGGTGCCGATGTAAAGCAGCCCCTTGGACTCGACGTATTTGGTGCGGCGGATGGTGTCCTGGTAAAGGCTGTTGCCGCCGTCAATGATGATGTCGCCCGGCTCGAGATACGGCAGCACCTGTTCGATGAAATCGTCCACCGCCGAACCGGCTTTCACCATGAGCATCACCCGGCGGGGCCGCTTGAGCAGCGCCGCCATTTCCTGGAGCGAGTGCGCGCCCAGCACGTTGGTGCCTTTGGCTTCCTTGGCCAGGAATTCGTCCACCTTGGAAACCGTCCGGTTGTAGGCCACGACGGTGAAGCCGTGGTCGTTCATGTTCAAAATCAGGTTCTGGCCCATTACCGCCAGCCCAATAACCGCAATGTCTGCTTTAGCTTCCATAATTCATCTCTGTTAGTTGCATTAAAAACCGCAAAGGCGGCAGATTACACGTCCGGCGGCGTCCTGCCAGCAGTTTTTTTGGCCAAAACCGCTTTGTGGCGGCTTTGAAGCCGCGCTACCTTGGTCCATGAGTTCTGGTTTTGGGGAAAAAATGGAAACAGCGCGGCGGACCAATCGCCTGGCCGGCGAGAAATCGCCTTATTTGTTGCAGCATCAGTTCAATCCGGTGGACTGGCATCCCTGGGGCCAAGAGGCCTTTGCCCTGGCGCGCCGGCTAAACCGGCCCATATTCCTAAGCATCGGCTACTCGACCTGCCATTGGTGCCATGTGATGGAACGCGAATCTTTTGAAAACCCGGTGGTTGCGGAACTCCTCAATCTGCATTTTGTCAGCGTCAAAGTGGACCGCGAGGAGCGGCCGGACGTGGACAAAGTGTATATGACCGCCGCCCAGGCAATGACCGGGCAGGGGGGGTGGCCGCTCAGCGTGTTCCTGACTCCGGACCTGTCTCCTTTTTTTTGCGGCACCTATTTCCCCCCGGAAACACGGTTCAACCGGCCGGGTTTTCCCGATTTATTGCGCCAAATTCATCGTGTGTGGCGCGAGCGCCGCCAAGACGTGGAAGCGTCGGCCGAGGACTTGCGCCAGCGGCTGCGGGAGATGCTCGACCGCCAGCCCGCCGCCAAGGCGGTGCTGCACCCGGGGCTGGTTCACCAGGCTTTGCAAGTCATCAAACAGGATTTTGATCCCGAGCATGGCGGATTTGGCGTGGCCCCCAAATTTCCGCAGCCCAGCCTCCCCGCCTTGCTGTTGCAGGCCGGGCCGCGGTTCGGGGACCGGGAGGCCTGGCCCATGGTTTTTTTCACCTGCCGCAAGATGGCCCGGGGAGGGATTCACGATCACTTGGGCGGCGGTTTCGCCCGTTACTCGGTGGATGCCCGTTGGCTGGTGCCGCATTTCGAAAAGATGCTTTATGACAATGCCCAGTTGCTGGGGTTATACCTCGACGCCAGCCTGGCGGGGGGTGATGATTTTTTCGCGCAAGTGGCCCGCGGGATCATCGGCTATGTCCGGCGCGACCTCACTCACGCGGAGGGCGGCTTTTTCTCGGCGGAAGACGCCGACAGCGAAGGCAAGGAGGGCAAGTTTTATTGTTGGACCGCCGAGGAATTGCGCCGGCTGCTGACGCCGCCGGAGTTTGCGCTGGCAGCGCGCTATTTTGGGGTGAGCGACGAGGGCAATTTTGTGGACCACAGCGATCCGGCGCCTTTGGCCGGCCAGAATGTGTTGAGCTTGGCGGAGGACGAGCTTGCCGAGGCGGATAAACCGTTGTTGGCGTCGGCGGTGGCCAAGATGCGCGGCGCGCGCGAAAAGCGGATTCGACCGCACCGGGATGACAAGGTGCTATCCTCCTGGAACGGGCTGATGCTGGCTTCGCTGGCGCGCGCCGCGGTCGTGCTGCAAGACGAGGGGGCCGCGCGAGACGCGCGCCGCAACGCGGATTTCATCCGCGCGCGGTTGTGGGATGCGGAAAAACGGCGGTTGTATCACCGGTGGCGCGAGGGCGAGCGGGACCAAGTGCAATTGCTCGACGCCTACGCCTTCCAACTTTACGGGCAACTATCCCTCTACGAGTCCGCGTTGCGGACGGAAGACCTGGAATTCTGTGTCACCTTGGCCGAAGCCATGCTGGAGCTTTTTTATGACCCGGCGGCCGGCGGTTTTTGGCAGAGCCGGGAGGATGCCGATTTGATCTTGCGGATCAAGGAGGATTACGACGGCGCCGAGCCCTCCGGCAACTCGGTGGCGGCGCTGAGTTTGCTGAAATTGGCGGACATCACGGGGCGCGCTGATTTTCGGGAGGCGGCGGAGCGCACCCTGCGGCTGTTCGCGGATCGGCTGACGCGAACGCCGCAAGCCATGCCGTTTCTGTTGCTGGCCCTGGACTATTGGTGCGGCGAGGCGGATCGCGTCGTCATCACGGGACATCCCGCCCTGGCCGAAGTGCAAACGCTGTTGCGGGCGGCCCATTCGGTTTACCACCCGCGCAAAGTGGTTTTGGGAACCAGCGGCCCGGTGGCGGAGACGGCGCGGAAGCTATCCGCCGCGGGCGGCCCCCCGGCGGCTTATGTGTGCACGGGCATGACTTGCCAGGCGCCGGTCCGGGAGCCCGCCCAATTGCGGCAAATTCTTCAGGCCTCCCTCAGCGCCGCGGCCCAAAAGGCCTGATGAAGGCGGCGGGTGAGGGGAGAACGGGGCAGGGGGTGGCCATTCAAAGCGAGTCCTTCAACGATTCCCAGGGTGGACAGCGTCAGAAATATGCCCTCCATGTCGCCAAGGCCGGCGATGGGCAGGTCCGCTTCGCGGCTGTCCAATCCGAGTTCGGACGCCAGGCGCAGGACCAACGCGCGCGTAAGCCCGGGTAAAACCCCCGCTTCAAGCGGGGGTGTCAGGAGGACGTTTTTTTGAATGGCAAACAAGTTGGCGGTCGCGCTTTCCAGGGCCAGCCCTTTTTCGTCCGTCAGCAGCGCTTCGTCGGCGTGGTGGTTCTCGGCTTCGGCGCGCGCGAGAATCTGGAGCAGCTTGTTGCCGGTTTTATGGCGCGCCAGCGAAGGCCAACCGTTGGCGCGCGTTTTGAATTCATGCAAGGTCCAGCCTGAGGGCTGGCCGGGTGCGGGGAGGCGCGCGGTTTCCAGACTCATGACCAGCGTGGGTGGTCCCGCGAGTCGTGGGGAATAACCTCGGGGACCGGGGCCGCGGCTTAGCGTCAGGCGCAGAACGGCGGTGTTGGCCTGGTTGACAGCGATCAGCCGCGCCGCCATGTCGGTCAACTGGGCGGTGGTCCAAGGGGATTTCAGGTTAAGGAACTCGGTCCCCGCGCCGAGGCGGGCCAGGTGTTGTTCCCAAAGAAACGGGCGACCACGGGTGACCAGGACGGTTTCGAAGAGGCTGTCGCCATAAAGAAACCCGCGATCAAAGACCGAAACGACCGCTTGTTCCGGCGGGACGATCTGGCCGTTGAGCAACACCCAATTCATACCGGCCGCGCGGCCAATTCCCGGACCGGCGGCATTTGCAAGGCCGCCCAAAAACCGCCTGCCTTGTCGAGGGTTTCCGCGTATTCGGCCTCCGGCTGCGAATCGGCCACGATGCCGGCGCCGACCGGGAAATGAATCCGGCCGTCTTGGCAAAAGGCCGAGCGAATGGTGATGGCCAACTGACTTTCGCGGTTGAAGCCGAGGAAGCCGTGGCAGCCCGTGTACGGGCCGCGCGCCACCGGCTCAATTTCCTCGATGATGTCCATGGCGCGGATTTTAGGGGCGCCGGTGATGCTGCCGCCCGGGAAACAGGAAGCCAGGGCCTCGAGATGGGTCAGGCCGGACCGCAGTTGGCCCTCGACGGTGGAAACCAAATGCTGCACCTGCGCAAAACGCTCCAGCCGGGCCAAGTCCGGGACTTGCACCGAACCGTATTCGCACACTTTGCCCAGGTCGTTGCGAAGCAGGTCGGTAATCATCACCAGTTCCGCCAGTTCCTTGGCGCTGGTCTGCAGTTCAAATTGGAGCTGCGCGTCGCGCAAGGGGTCCGGGGAGCGCGGGCGCGTGCCTTTGATGGGACGGGTCTCGATATGGTTGCCGCTGAGCCGCAGGAAAAGCTCCGGGGACGAGGAAACCAACTGGAAAAGGCCGCAGTCCAGGTAAGCCGCCAGCGGGGCGGGAGAGACGGCGGAAAGCCGCCGGAAAAAATCCCAGGGCGCCAGCTTGGAGCTGACCGTCAGCCGGTGCGAAAGATTGACCTGATATATGTGCCCATGCCGGATGTAATGCTGGGCGGCGCGAACCCCGGCGAGGAAGGCCTCCCGGCTCATAGTCGAAACGGCGGGCGAGTCGGCGAGCGGTTCCTCGCAATGATCCAGCGCGGGGTCGCTGGCGGCGGTTTCCAGGCGGCGCCGCCAAAAATCAGCCTGCCGTTGGGCCTGGAGGCGGCTGCGGCTGCCGTCTGGTTCCAGGCCAGTGGAGACAATCCAGGATTTGTCGGCCAGGTGGTCCACGATGACCAGGCTGTCATAGAAGCCCAAGTGGCAATCAGGCAGGCCCAGGTCGTCCACCGCGCGGCGCAACAACTGTGGCTCGGCAAAGTGTTTCAGGCCATACCCCCAGAAGCCGAAACAGCCGCCCAGCGGAAAGGGGCAGTCAAATTCATTGGGCAGTTCAAACCGCGCCAGCCAGCGGGCCGCCAGCGCCCACGGATTGCCAAAAACGGTCTGCCGGTTTCGGCCGATGCGTATCTCGCAACACGCGCCCCGGGCTTGCAGGACCACCCGGGGGCGGGCGGCCAGCAGGGAATAGCGCGTAGCCGGGCGATCGAAAAGGAATGAGCGCAAGAGTGCCAGCCCCGCGTCGTGGCGCAAGTGGGCCGCAACGGCATCGAGGGGCGCGGCCCCGGGAATTTCTTGCAGCAAGGTTTGCATGGCGGGTCGTTACAGGAGCAAACGCCGCAAGGCCGTTGTGTCGCGCGCCGGGCCAATCAAAGCGAGACTGAAGCGCTCCGGGCGGAAATACCGGCGGGCGGCTCGCTGGAGGTCGGCGGCGGTTAGGCGGCGCAGTTGGTTTTTTACCATCTCCGGCGGCAGGAAACGCCCCCAGCCCACCCATTGCTCGCCCAGGTTCATCATTTGCGCCTCGGTGTTCTCGCCTGCGAGGTCAATTTGGCCGGTCAGGTAATCACGCGCCCGCTGCAGTTCCTGGCGGGTGCAGGGCGTGCGGGCAAGGCGGTCCAGCTCCCGGCGCACCACTTTGAGCCAGGCGGGCACTTGGCCGTGATCCACTCCCGCCGCGATGACAAGGTCGCCGGTGTCATGGAAAAAACTGACGGAACTGTGGATGGAATAGGCGAGGCCGAGCTTTTCCCGCACGATCTGGAACAACCGCGAGCTCATGTTCTCGCCCAGGATGACATTCAGCAGGCGCAGGGCGAAGCGGCTTTCGTCATGGCGGGAAGTGGTGCGAATGCCCAAGGCGAGGTGAGTTTGCTCGGTGTCCCGCAACTGTCTGTTCACCACGGGCGCCGTGGCGCGGCATTGCGCCGCCTCATAGGCGGGCGGAGGGCCGTCGGGCAAGCCGCGGACCATTTGCTTGACGGCCCTGACGGCCTGGCGATGGGTGATTTTGCCGGCGGCGCAAATTACCGTGTTGGCCGCCCGATAATGGGAACCCAAAAAACGCAGCAAGCGTCCCCGGTCAAGGCCGTCGAGCGTTTCGCCGGTGCCGGTGATGGGACGGCCGAGCGGCTGACCGGGCCACTGGGTGGCGTTGAGCAATTCGTGCACGTATTGCTGTGGGTCGTCGTAATACATGGCCGCTTCTTCCTTGATGACCTCGCGTTCCTTGCGCAGGTCGTCCGGATCGAAGCGGGAATGTCGCAGCATGTCGGTCAGCACTTCGAGCAGGTCCGCAAAATGGTCATGGCGGGCGCGGGAGAAAAAGCAGGTGCTTTCCTCGCTGGTAAAGGCATTGAGGTAGCCGCCGATGCCTTCAACGGCCTGGGAGATGGCCAGCGCGCTGCGCCGCCGCGTGCCTTTGAAGAGCATGTGCTCGATGAAATGGGCCGCGCCGTTCAGCGGGGCGGTCTCGTAACGGGAACCAACGCCCACGTGAAATCCGACGCTGACGCTTGTCATCCACGGCATGGCGGCGGTGGCCACCGTCGGCCCGCCGGGCAGACGTGATATCCGGTAGGCGGTCTCGGGCACGGCGGGGCGCATCACGAGAAGGCGCGGGCCACTTTTTCCGGCACCCCGACCCGCCGCCGGTAATCAATCACCCATTGCAGGACCTCCTCCACGCTGTCGGTGACGTTGACCAGTTGATCGTCGCCCGCGCTGATGTATTTGCTGTTTAACAGCGCCGTTTTCATCCAGCGCAGCAGCCCCTCCCAGTATGCGGAGCCAAAGAGAATGAGGGGAAAACGGGGGATGCGGTGCGTTTGGATGAGCGTGAGAATTTCGAAAAATTCGTCCAAGGTTCCGTAGCCGCCCGGCATGCAAATGAAGCCCATGCTGTATTTCACGAAGCAAACTTTGCGGGAGAAGAAGTAGTGGAAGTGGATGGGCACGTTCGCATAGCGATTGCCTTTTTGTTCGAAGGGGAGCTCAATATTCAAGCCCACGGATTTGCCGCCGCCGGCGGCGGCGCCTTTGTTGGCCGCCTCCATGATGCCGGGGCCGCCGCCGGTGATCACGCCAAAACCGTTTTGCGCCAGGCCGCGGGCGATCCGCTCCGCCGCCTTGTAGTAAGCATCCTTTGGGGAGGTGCGCGCCGATCCGAAGATGGTCACCGCCGGCCCCAGGCTGGACATGGTCTCGAAGGAGTCCACAAATTCCGCCATGATCCGGAAGATGCGCCAGGGGTCTTCCTTAATAAACCCGTTGCCATTCGTTTGCATGGGGGAAAAATGGACCTTTGCCTGCCGAATGACAAGCTTGTCTTGGAAGGCGGCGGAGCACAGCCAATTGGACAATTGAGCGGAGGGGCGTCAACCGAGCGCTGGATACTGAGTTTAATCAGTGCGATGGCGGTTCCGCAGGAGCTCCCAGACCGTGCCCGACCGCTGTTGCGGCGCGGTCACTTTGACCAGTGCCGCTTCCGCGTCCTCGCCTTCCGCCGCCAATCGTTCCCGCAACTGGGCCAGGTAAAGGCTGCGCGGCTCGACGTGGCGGCCGAAACTTTCCCACCAGCCGTCCGGGCGATCGGGCAAGGCGGGCTTGCCGCGTTTGCCCACGCCGCCAAGGTTCCAATTTTGGGCGCTGGGGATCCAGGCCTTTTGGCAAACGAAGGACTCGGCCTCACAATTCCAGAACACTTGAGCGTTGCCTGCCCATCCGTGTCCGGAGCCGCTGCGCCCGCGGTCCTGCGCATGGATTTGCCTGCCTTTGATATTGTCATACAGTTGGCCGCAAGCCCAGCGGTGATGCGGGCCAATGTCCGCATGGGTTTGCTCCGCCAGGCAGTCGAGAAACACTGTCGGTCCCATGTCGCCGCTCCCGGTTACAAAGTCGTGGCGGCCATTGCGCGCATAGCAGCGTTGGAAAAGGACAAATTGACCGCTGCCGACGAACGAATAGCGCCGCCCGCCGGTGATCTGTGATACGGGGTCCAGCATCGCGCAGTCCTGCACCGTTATGCGGGCGGCGGCGCTGGCCACGGTCACGCAGCTATTGGCGAAGTGCAGGGCTGTGACCTCGCGCACCCAGGAGTCCACCACATTATTCACCACGATGGCATCCCAGGCGTGCGCTTCATCGCTTGTTTCCCGTCCCGGCGCATAAACGGACAACAACCGCAGCCGTTCGACCGCCGCCGCGCGGCCGCGCCCATCGGCGGTAATTTTGCGGACGGTTGACACATCGTATTTACGTTCCAAGGCGCAAATAATTGGCGTGTCCAACGACAACGTATCACCGGTGGACTCCCGCACCCGGGCCTGCCAGCGGCGCACATAGCCCTCGGCTTTCCACTGTTGCCCCCCAGCGCGGAGGTCGGCGATTTGGTCCATCCGCAAGTCATGGATCCATGTCGCATCGGGTCGCCGCTCAATGAGAACGACATCGCCAGGGCTGAAGGCGCCCGCGTTTTCCACCCGCAGCCGCCTGGCCCCCAGGGGCACCGCCTGGTCGAGCACACGATGGCCTTGGCCGAGGGCGAGTCGGGACGGCACGCCGCCCATTTCGATCAGCCGGGGCTTTTCCCCGGGGCTGGCCGGCGTCCGGGTGGAAATGATTACGGTGCCATTGGTGGATGAACCCTCGCCGCGCAACGTGACTCCTGGGGGCACGCGCAGGGACCGGGCGCAATGATAAGTGCCGCGCGCCAGCAGCACCGCGCCGCGCACCCCATCTTCAGGCCGTGGTTCGAGGCGGCTTACGCGGTCCAGCGCCTCTTGGATGCGGGCCGCATCATCTTTGGCGCCGGCTTGGGGTTGCAGGGTTTCGCGCACTGGCGCAACAGGCAATTCGACACCGCCATGACGGTAGCCGGCCAGGGAAAAGTCCGGCACCGTATTGCCAAAAGCGTCGGGGGTATAAATGAGCCGTCCGTTCGGATTCACCGCCACGGCCCGCTCCGTGTCCGGGGCGGCCGTTGCGGCGATCAGGGCGCCGCAAAACACCAATCCCGTCACCAGTTCTGAACAAAAATTATGCCGCATACTGTATGGTCTCCGGGATGCAATACAAAATTGGTCACCGTGGGCGACGTTCTCCCTCTCCCCCTTGGGGGGAGAGGGCAAGGTGAGAAAGATCGTGTCGTCTATCCCAAGCACTCATCAGTATTGTCCGGGCCGGCTAAGCCGGGAACGAAAATTGGCAAAAATGCCCGGCATCCAAACCGACAATCCTAACGAGCGCCGCGGACGCCCATTTTCAACCCGTAAACGCTGCCGCTGGCGGTAATGAAAAGCAGGTCGCGGTCTTTGCCGCCAAAGGTCACGTTGGCGGTCCAGCGTTCGGGAACCTCGATTTGCGCGATTTTCGCGCCATTTTTGTCGAAAACGGTGACCCCTTTGCCGGTCAGATAGACATTGCCTTCGGCGTCCAGCGTCATGCCGTCCGAACCCATTTCGCAAAAAAGGCGTTTGTTGGCCAATTTGCCGCCCGGCAGGAGGTCATAGGCGTAGGTTTTTTTGGCGCCGATGTCGGCCACATAAAGCGTTTTGCCGTCGGGTGTGCCAATAATGCCGTTGGGCTGTTTGAGGTCCTCGGCCACCCGAGTGAGCTTTTGGCGGTCCGCCGACAGATGGTAAACATGCTGGCCATCCTGCTCCATGGGGCCGCGCTGCCAATAGCCGCGCTTGTAAAAGGGGTCCGTGAAATAAATGCCGCCGTCGGGCGCCACCCAGAGGTCGTTGGGGCCGTTGAGCAGTTTTCCTTGATAATCTTTGACGAGCACGGTGTGCTTGCCTTTGGCGTCAATGGACCAAAGCTGGTTCTTTTCATCGGCGCAAGCCAGCAGTTGGCCGGCTTGGTCGAAATAAAGCCCGTTGGCCCGCCCGCACGGCTGCAGAAAGTCGCTAAATTTGCCGTCCACGCCGTATTTCACGATGCGATCATTGGGCTGGTCGGTGAAAAAAATATTGCCTTCGGCGTCGGTTGCCGGGCCTTCGGTGAACTTGTAACCCTCGCCCAGCTTTTCTAATTTGGCGCCGGGCGCCATCAAGGAGGACTCCGCCGCCCCGGCGGCAAGGGCCAGGGCCGACCAGAGGCAAACGCCGAAAATGGTTTTCATTTTTCTTTGGACGATGTTTTCTTGTTAACGCTCAAATTGTCACCGGCACCCTAATGATTTCCGGCGGGGTGTCAATCCGCCAACGCTATCGGCGGCGAAAAAAAGCGCGGTTTTCGTTGGCGGGACTGCCGCCCGCCATGTGAAGCGTGAAAAATTATCGTGCCACGACCGCCGGAAATTTGGCACTCTTGCCGCTGGTTAAAATGTTCCGAAATTATAAGGCAAAAAATGCCGTGGCGTCATTGGCGACGGGGCTGCTGGCTTTGGTGATAGCCGCTTCGTGCCAGCGGGCGCCGGCGCCGGCCCGCGAGACGCGGCGGGCGGTCAAGCCGCGCGCGGTTAAAACCGCGCCGACGGAAGCGCGGTTGATGGAGCGCGTGGTGGTGGCAACCGGCTCGCTGGCGGCCCTCGAACGTTCGACGTTGGCGAGCAAGGTGGCCGGTCGTTTGCAGGAGATCACCGTTGATTTAGGCAGCCGGGTGAGCAAAGGCCAGGAGCTGGCGCGGATCGAGCCGCGCGACTATGAACTCCGCCTTCTACAGGCCCAGGCAGCGGTGGCCCAAGCCCGAGCCGCGCTGGGGCTCTCGCTCGAAGGCGGGGACGAGGCAACCAATCTCGAGGAGGTCAGCTTGGTGCGGCAGGCGCGCGCGGTTTTCGAGGAGGCCCGCCGCACCCATGAGCGCATCGCCTCGCTCGTCAAGGCCAGCGTGGCTTCCGACGCGGAGTTCGACAAGGCGGTGGCCGAATATACCGTGGCCTCGAATCGCGTCATCGCGGCCGTGGAGGAGGCCCGCACCCGGCAGGCGGCGTTGATCCAACGCCGGGCGGAACTGGAGATTGCCCGCCAGCAATTGCGCGACACCGCGATTGTGGCGCCTTATGACGGAGTCATTGAATTTCGCCATACCAGCCCCGGGGAGTATCTCAATGCCGGCGCGCCGGTGGTGGCGTTGGTGCGGACGGATGTTTTGCGGCTGCGGTTGGAGGTGGCCGAGCGCGAGGCGGCGGAAGTAGGGGTGGGCCAGACGGTGCGTTTCCGGGTGGAAGGCCTGACCAATCAACATGAGACGCGGATCACCCGCTTGAGCCCCAGCATTATGGAAAACAATCGCATGCTGCTGGTGGAAGCCGATGTCAGCGGAACGGGGCTGCGTCCCGGCGCGTTTGTGCGCGGGGAAATAGTGCTGGACCAAAAGCAAACGGGCCTGGCGGTGCCCGCGTCCGCGCTGGTGGTGTTTGCCGGATTGGAAAAAGTGGTGACCGTGAAAGACGGCAAGGCGGTGGAGAGAGAGGTGGTCAGCGGCCGGCGCGGACCCGGCTGGGTGGAAATCATAAAAGGGGTGTCGGCTGGCGACCCGGTGGTGCTGGCGCCAGGGGGGTTGCGGACCGGAGATCCGGTGATATTGGACAGCCCCGCTTCCGCGCCCCCCTCGCCGGCGGGCCAAACAACAAGGGGACGCTAGCCCGCCATGCAAAAACTGGCAGAAATTTGCATCCGCCGCCCGGTTTTTGCCGCGATGATCGTGCTTTCGCTGATCGTGGTGGGCGCGGCGGGTTATTTCAAACTGGGGGTTGACCGGTTTCCGTCGGTGGACCTGCCGACCGTGCGCGTAAGCACCCGGCTGGCCGGCGCTTCGCCGGTGGAGATCGAGTCGCAGATATCCCAACCCCTCGAGGAAGCCATCAATACCATCGAGGGCATCAAGGAACTCCGCTCCATCAGCGGGGCCGGCCTCTCTTTTATCATCGTTACCTTCAACCTGGACCGCGACATAGACGCGGCCACCCAGGATGTGCGGGATCGGGTCTCGGCCGCCTTGCGCAATTTGCCGCGCGACGTTTATCCGCCGGTGGTTTCCAAGTCGGACAATGATCTGTCGCCGATTTTGACGGTGGCGCTGGTGGGCGATCGCTCGCAGCGGGAATTGACCGAAATGGCGGACAAAATCGTCAAGCGGCAATTGGAGCGCTCGTCGGGGGTGGGGGAGGTGCGGTTGGTGGGGGGCTTGGAACGATCCATCAATGTGTGGGTGGACGCCGACCGCCTGGCGGCTTACCAGATTCCCATCACCGCGGTGCGGGAAGCGGTTTCCCGCCAAAACATCAACATTCCGGGCGGCTTTGTCACCACGCCGACGCGGGAAACCACGCTGCGCACCATGGGGCGGCTGACGGACCCCCGCGCCTTCAACGAGCTGGTGGTGGCCAACCGGGGCGGCTCGCCGGTGCGCGTCCGGGACATCGGCTGGTCGGAGGATGGCGCCAAGGAGCAGCGGTCCCTCGCCCGGTTGAACGGCGTTCCGACGGTGACGCTGGATGTGCTGCGGCAATCGGGCGCCAACACCGTCGCGGTGATCGAAGGCCTCAAAGAGAAGCTGGGGTTGGTGCGCGAGCAGTTGCCGGGGGATGTGCGGCTCGAAATTTTGCGCGACCAATCACGCTACATCTACGAAGCGCTGCATGAAATCACCCGCCATCTGGTGCTGGGAAGCATCTTTGCCAGCCTGGTGGTCCTGCTGTTCATGCGCAATTGGCGCGCCACTGTCATCGCCGCCGTGGCCATTCCCACCTCGGTCGTGGCCACCTTCGGCGTGATGAAGGCCTTTAATTTCACGCTCAACAGCGTGACCATGCTGGCCTTGGTGCTCATGGTCGGCGTGGTGATTGACGATGCCATCGTGGTGCTGGAAAACATCTTTCGTTTCGTCGAGGAAAAGAAAATGCCGCCGTTCAAGGCGGCGCGCGAGGCCACCCGGGAAATCGGCCTGGCGGTCATGGCCACCACTTTCAGCCTGGTGGTGATTTTTGTGCCGGTCTCTTTCATGTCCAGCATTTCGGGGCGGTTCCTGTTCCAGTTCGGCATCACGGCGGCGGCGGCGGTCCTGGTAAGCCTGCTGGTCTCCTTTACCCTGACCCCCATGATGAGCGCTCGGTTGTTGAAAGGCGGCGCCGCCGGCAGGGGGGAACCGCCGCGCTCGCGCGGCGGTTTTTATGGTTTGCTGGATCGCAATTACCTGCGGGCTTTGCGCTGGGCCATGGGGCATCGGCTGGCGGTCATGCTGTTGGGGACGCTGGTCGTGGGGGCCTCGGTCCCGCTCTACCAAATTGTCCGCCAGGAATACGTGCCTAGCAACGTGGACGAGGGCGAGTTTGAGATCAACGCGCTGGCGCCGGAGGGCGCCAGCATTCCGGCCATGGACCGGGTGGCTTTCCGGTTGGAACAGGAGCTCCGTTCCATCCGCGGCATCCGCTTGCTGCTATGTTCGGTGGGCGGCAGCGGGGCCTTGGGTTCGGTCAACAACGCCCGTTTCTATGTCCAGTTGGTTCCCCACGAGGAGCGGGTCTTTACTTGGCGCCGATTGCTAAGCTGGCCGCCTTGGAAGGCCTTCCAGGGGAATTATTCACAGCGCGAGGTGATGATGGAGGTGCGGCGCCGGCTCCGGCAATTCCCCGACCTGCGGTGCTCCGTGCGCAATCCGCAAACCTTCAGCATTGGCGGGCCGAATTACGATGTGGATTTCTCGTTGCTCGGCCCCGATCTCAACCAACTGGCGGAATTGGCGGAGACGCTCCGGTTGAAAGCGCCGGAATTGGGGTTGGTGGACGCGGACATCACCCTGAAACTCAACAAGCCCGAATTGCGGGTGGAAATAGACCGGGAGCGCGCCGCCCGGTTGGGCGTGGACACCGAGCATATCGCCGAGGCCCTCCGCATCATGGTAGGGGGCGACGAGCGCGTGTCCCGCTTTCACGACGAAACCACCGACGAGGACTACGATGTGCAAGTGCGGCTGAGCGAGTCGGACCGGACGGATTCGGGCGCCATCGCGCGGCTGTTTGTGCCGAGCCGGGACGGTGGTCTGGTCCGGCTGGACAACCTGGTGCGTTTGGAGCCGCGCCCCGCCGTGTCGCGCATTGACCGGCTGGACCGCCAGCGGCAGGTCAGCCTGCGGGCGATGGTGGCGCCGGGATTTGCCCAGGCGGACCGCATCGCCGCCCTGCGGGCGGAAGTGGCTTCGATGGGGCTGCCGACCGGTTACAGCACGCGGGTTTCCGGACGCGCCAGCGAGCTGGAGACGACCTTCAAAGAGTTCCTTTGGGCGTTCGCTTTGTCGGTCATCCTGATGTATATCATCCTGGCCTCGCAGTTTGAAAGCATGTCTCATCCACTCACGATTCTGCTGTCGCTGCCGTTGTCCGTGCCGTTCGCGTTGTTCTCGCTTTGGGCCACCGACCAGACCATCAACTTGTATTCCGCTTTGGGCATCCTGGTGCTGTTCGGAGTGGTCAAAAAGAACGCCATTTTGCAAATTGACCACATGAACCAGTTGCGCGCGCAGGGTCTGGAAAGACTGGAAGCGGCGCTGCGGGCCAATCGTGATCGATTGCGGCCCATTCTTATGACCACCTTCACCCTGATCGCCGGGATGATCCCCCTGGCGCTGGGCACCGGACCGGGCGCCGAGGAGCGGCGGGCCACCGCGGTGGTGGTCATTGGCGGCCAGGCGCTCTGCCTCATGCTGACGCTGGTGGTCACGCCGGTGGCCTATTCCGTGGTGGACGATGTTGGGGCGTGGGCGCGCCGGTTGCTCAAGACGGAGGCGGCGCCGGCGGAAACTCCCGAATCCGCGGCGGGCTAAAGACGGCCCTCGCCTTATCGGCAAACCCTGAAGGTGGCGAATCCGCGCCTGGAAAAAAAGTCGGGCGGTTATTGCTTGCCTTTGTTTTTTGCCGGTTGAACGGCCTCAGCCAGTTTTGGCGACCACTCGGCGGGCTTGGGGTTATCCGCGGTCAAAGGAAGCTGATCGCCATATTGCTGAAGCGCCTTTTCCAGCCGGGCCAGCATTTCTTTGGCCTTGGCGGTGTGCGCGGGTTCGTTCGCGAGGTCTTTGGTTTCGAAGGGGTCCGTTTTCAGGTCGAAGAGTTGGCTGCGGTTGATCTGCGGATAGCGGATTAATTTCCAGCGGTCGTCGCGCAGGGCGCGCTGCACCTTCTGATAGGCAAACACCAGCTCCGCGCGCCCCGGCTGGCTGGGTTCTTTAAGCACGGGGGCCAGGTTTGCGCCCTCGCTGGCCGGCGGCGCGGGGATGCCGGCCAGCGCGCCAAGCGTGGGCAGGACATCAAAAAGATAACACAGCGCGTCGGTGGTTTTTCCGGCCGGCAGACCGGGGCCGCTGATGATCAGCGGCACCCGTATCGAGTGCTCGTAAAGGTTCTGTTTGCCGATCAAACCGTGGCTGCCGCGCGCCACCCCGGAATCGCCGGCGAACACGATGATGGTGTTTTTGGCGTGCGGCGAGGCTTCCAAGGCATCGAGAATCTGCCCGATCAGCAGGTCCAGGTAGGTGATGTATTGGTAATACTCCGCGATCATCGCCCGCACCCCTGCCGGCGGCCGAGGCCACGGCAGCAGCTTTTCGTCGCGAATCGTCATCTCCCCATTGTTGAACGGGTGTTGCGGCAAAAAATTGGGCGGCAGCGGGATTTTTTCCGGATCGTATTTGATCGGAAAATCCGGCGGCACAATGTGGGGATCGTGCGGGGCGTCAAAAGGCACGTAGCAAAAGAAGGGGCCGCCCTTGTGCTCCTTGAGAAAACGGACGGTCTCGTCGGTGAAAGCCTGGCAGGCGTGCTTGGGTGAAAGCTCGGGCGGGGTGATTTTGCCGTCCGCCAAATGGCTAAGCTTGGCCTTGAGCGGGTCGGTCATGCCGCCCACGAAAATGGAACGGGCCTGCTGAAAGGACTTGGGAATGGAGGCCGCGCCGTTGTGCCACTTGCCGCTCATAAAAGTGGTGTAGCCGGCCCGCCCAAAAGCCGCCGGCCAGGTTTCGTCGCGCAGCAGTTTCTCATCAATGCGGAAGAGCGACTGGCCCGCCAGCAGCATGGCGCGCGAAGGCACGCAGGTGGCGCCGTTGAAGCCGCCCTGCATGTAGGCCCGGGTAAAAGCCAGGCCCGAACGGGCCAGCCGGTCGAGGTTCGGCGTCTTGATCACCGGATTCCCCAGCGCGGCGATGGTGTCCGCGCTTTGGTCGTCGGCGAACAAAAACAGGATGTTGGGTTTGGCGGAGTCGGCGGCGAGGGCGCAAGCGGTCAGCCAGCCCATCACGGCGGCGGCGCGCATCGCCCGCCCGGTTCCGGCGGCAAGTTTGTGCAAAGCTGTCATAGGCGGCAAGTCTGCCGCCAACCGCGCCAAATGTCACGCAAAGGAAATGAAATCCGGCGCTTCGACTTTGCAGTGGAATTGTGGGAAGCGAGCTATGGTGCGGCCGGTAAAGTCTCCGGTAGGCAATACACAGTTTATCCCTGGGCGTGGTGCCACGATGTCAGAGCCGCCTTGCGCCGGCTCCAATCCCGTTCAGGGGCGGCCATGCGCGAAACCGGCTTTCGAGGACGTCTCTCCCCAAGGGAGATGGCTCAGACCTCATTCCTCTTTCTCGGCGGGGTCAATTTTTTTGCCTTCCCAATACCAGACGCCGTTGGTCTGAGTGAGGACGCGGTGGGCGCTGCCGGGGACAGGGAGGGCGTTGACTTGGGGAAGCCAGCGGGCGTGGTCTTTGATGACGTTGGCGTATTGCGGGTCTTTGGCCAGGTTCCGCCATTCGTTGGGGTCAACGCGGTAATCGTAGAGCTCTTCGGAACCGTCGGCGTAGCGGATATAGCGATAGTGTTCGGAACGGATGCCGTGGTTGTTGACGTTGTGGGTGGTTATGGCCGGCCAGAGGCGCGGGGCTTGGGCGTTTTGGAGTTGCGGTTTGAGGCTGTGCCCTTCCAGACCCTCTTTGGGCGGGAGACCGCAGAGTTCGACGAGGGTGGGGTAGATGTCGAGCAGTTCGGCGGGCTGGGTGCATCTGGCGCCGGAGGCAACACCCGGTCCGGCGAAGATAAGCGGCACACGAGTGGATCGGTCCCAGAGGGTGTTTTTTCCGGTGATATCCTTTTCGCCGAGGTGCCAGCCGTTATCAGACCAGAGGACGACGACGGTGTTGGGGGTGGCGCCTATCGCGTCGAGGGCTTCGAGGAGGCGGCCAATCTGGCTGTCCATAAAGGTGGTGCTGGCCAAGTAAGCGCGAACGAGCGGGCGCCATTGCTTGGCTTGCTTGAGCCAGGAAAGCCGGGGCTCGGGCAGCTTCCAGTAAAGATACCAGGAGAAATCGGGCACGTCGGCGCGATCATTCACCTGATACGGCGGGAGGATGATGTCGTCCTCCGGCGGAAAACGGTCGAACCACTTTTGCGAGGCGAAACAGGGGACATGCGGCAGACGGAAGCCGGCGGCGACAAAGAAAGGCTGGTCCTTGGGGAGGGACTTCAACTGGGCGATGGCGGCGTCGGCGATTTTCCAATCGGCCTGGTCGCGGTCGTCCTCCGGGAACACTCCCCAATCCATGGCTTTCATGGTGGCGGGGGTCTGGACGAATTTTTCCTTGGGGTAAGGCATGCCGGGCGCCGGTCCCCAGACGTGGAATTCATTGGTGCGGAGTCGGGGCGGGATGGAACCGTCATGGAACACCTTGCCAAAGGTGGCGGTGAAATAGCCGTGGCGGCCAAAATACTGGGGCAGGGAAACAACATTGCGGGTGGAATCGGCGTCGCGGATGCCGGGGGCGAGTCCGTAAATGCCGGTGGTGGAAGGGCGCAGGCCGGTCAGCAGGCTGGCGCGGGACGGGTTGCATAGGGGCGACTGAACGTGAGCATTGGCGAAAAGCGTGCCGCGGCCGGCGAGGCGATCCATGTTGGGGGTCTGGGCCTGGGGATGGCCCTTGAGGCAGCCCACCCAGTCGTTTAAGTCGTCAATCGCGATGAACAGGACATTGGGCCGGTCGGCGGCTTGCAGGCCGGCCAGCGAGACCGCCATCAGGCCGGCGCAAATAATCGTTTTCATGGTATGATCGCAAAAACTTACCCAAAAATACCGCAGCCGCAGCCCGGCGGCGAGCGTTTTTGTAACTTTTTGCCGGCTTCCGGCTCCATGAGGGTAGGTTGAGGAACAAAGAATTATGAAAATGGAAAATGCAATCAGGATACTGGCGGGGACGATGGTGCTAATCGGCACGGCGCTGGCGCATTGGGTCAGCCCGTGGTTTCACCTGCTGACCGCCTTTGTGGGATTAAACTTGGTGCAATCGGCGTTCACCGGTCTATGCCCGGCGGAGAACATCCTCCGGAAACTGGGGGTCGGGAAAGGAGGTGGCTCATGTTGCAGCTCGTGCTAAGCGTGGGAATCGGCGCCGGGATTGGGGCGGTGATGGGCTACTTCGGGCAATGCAGCTCGGGGGCCTGCCCGCTGACCGCCACCTGGTGGCGCGGCGCGCTTTACGGCGCGGTGATGGGTTTGCTGTTCTATTTCTCCGCGCGAAAACCTTGACCGACATGCCGTTTTACCCCTGAATGGCTATCCAAAGCGCGCGCGCCCCGCGCGGGGAGGTTTTCTTATTTGGCATCCGGCTTTTTTGCCGGATGGCCGGCGGGCGCGCAGGCATCAGATGGTTATGAAGAAAACAACCGAATTCCTAGTCCTGGCGGCCTTGGCCGGGGTTCTGTCGGGCTGCCACAAAAGAAACGAGCCGCCGGCCGCGCCGCCGCTGCCGACGGTGCCGGTACGACTTCAAAAGGTCGAGGCCAAAACCTACCCGGCCATCGAGGAGGTTGTTGGCACGGTCCGGGCCAAAATGAAGTCCAGCATTTCGGCCAAGGTCAGCGGCCGCATTGAAAAACTGCTGGTGGCGCCGGGACAGAAGGTTAAAGCCGGCGATTTGCTGCTGCAATTGGATGTGGGAGAAATTCAGGCCCAACTGCAGCGGGCGCAGGCGGTGCAAAAACAGGCGGCGATCGAGCTTGAGCGGATGAAGTCACTTTTTGCCCAGGCCACGGTGGCGCGCGCCGAAGTGGACCGCGCCGAGATGCAGTTCCAGGTGGCGGTGGGCAATGTCAAGGAAGTCGAAACCATGCTGGGCTACGCCCGGGTGACCGCGCCTTTTGACGGGGTGGTGACCCGCAAGATTGCCGACGTGGGCGACCTGGCCTCGCCTGGCTTGGCGCTGCTGGAGATGGAAGACCCCAACCTTCTGCGACTGGAGGCCGAGGTGCCGGAGGCCCTCATTGACCGTGTCAAGCTGGGCGACCAATTCACCGTCCGGATTGCCTCCTTGCCGCAACTGCTGGAAGCGGTGGTGGGCGAGATGGATCCGGTGGCTGATCCGGTTAGCCGGACTTTCAACGTGAAAATGGATTTGCCCCAGGCAACCGGCTTGCGCTCCGGACTTTTTGGCCGCGTTGCGATCCCGGTCAGCCAGACCACCACCTTGCGAGTGCCGGCCAGCGCCTTGGTCGTGCGGGGGCAGATGGAAATCGTGTTCGTGGCGAACAAGGGTGCGGCGCAACTGCGGCTGGTCAAGACCGGCAAAAGAATTGGAGAGGAAATTGAAGTTGTGTCCGGGCTGAACGCCGGCGAGGAAGTGGTGGTGGACAACGCGCCCCGTTTGCGGGACGGGCAGCCGTTGACGCGGCAATAAAAGAGGGGCTGGCAATCAGAGCAAACGAAGTGGTCATGGCAAAGGGCCAAACAGAACTATTAGGAATTCAGAGAACTGGTGATGTTGGGCGGGCGTTTTTTCCCCTCACCCTCGATCCCTCTCCCTTGGGGAGAGGGAAGCATCGCTGGCGGCGCATCGTGAAATCGGGGTCTGCGGATACAATGAGCGCCGGCGAACGGGGCTCCCTCTTCCTAAGGGAGAGGGCAGGGGTGAGGGGGAAGAGCGCCGTCAAATTAGCGGTCGCTTTCCCTTGGCCAGGCAATTGCCGGAGTGACAAATACCAACGCTTTGTTTCGGAGGAAAATGGCCGATGAAGCCGGAAAAACAGGAGTCGGGCGCAGGAGCGCTGGGCTTGGCGGGCCGTGTGGCGCGGGCGTTCATTGACTCGAAGCTGACGCCGCTGGTGATCATCACCGCGGTACTGTTGGGGGCGGGCGCAATCCTCAAACTGCCTCGCGAGGAGGAGCCCCAAATCAAGGTGCCGATGGTGGACGTGCTGGTGTCCATGCCCGGCTTCACCGCCAAGGAGGTCGAGGAACGCGCCACGCGCCCGATGGAAAAGCTGCTGTGGGAGATCGCCGGGGTCGAATATATCTACTCCATCTCCCGGCCCGGCGAGAGCCTGACCATCGTCCGCTTCAAGGTCGGCGAGGATATCGAGAACAGCCTCGTCAAACTGAACCAGAAGCTGCAGCAGAATTTCGACCGGATTCCACCGGGCGTTTCGACGCCGCTGATCAAGCCCAAGTCCATTGACGACGTGCCGATCCTGGCGCTGACCTTCCACAGCGGAACCCACGATCACCTGATGTTGCGGCGGCTGGTGGCGCAGGTGGACGACGCGGTGAAGCAGGTGCCGCTGGTGGCGGAGACGACGATCATCGGCGGCGCGCGGCGGCAGGTGCGCGTGCAGTTGGACCCGGTGCGATTGGCCTCGCGCAACCTGAGCCCGGCCGGCCTGATCCCGATGCTGCAACAGGCCAACCGGCAATATGCCTCCGGCGGGCTGACGAGCGATAACTTGGAAGTGGCGGTCGAGACCGGCGCCTTCCTGGCCACCGCCGAAGAAGTGGCCGGCGTGGTGGTCGGGGTTTTCAACGGCAAACCGGTTTACCTTCGGGACGTGGCCCGAATCGTGGATGGACCGGAGGAACCCTCGCAATATGTGTTCTTCGGGCTGGGCGCCGCACGATCCGGACGCGCGGACGAAGAGCCGGCGGTAACCCTTAGCGTGGCCAAGCGGCCGGGCGCCAACGCCATCGCTGTGGCGCGCGAGGTTCTCAGAAAGGTGGATACTCTCAAAGGAACCGTCATTCCCGCCGACATCCGCATGACGGTGACCCGGCACTACGGGGAGACAGCGGCGGAAAAATCGAACGAGCTGCTTTATCACATGGGCATTGCCGTGATCAGCGTGTCGCTGCTGATCCTGCTGACGCTCGGCTGGCGCGAGTCGGGCATCGTCGCCATCGCCATCCCGGCGACGCTGGCGCTGACGCTGCTGGTTTTTTTCCTCTACGGCTACACGCTGAACCGCATCACGCTGTTTGCGCTGATCTTCTCCATCGGCATCCTGGTGGATGATGCCATTGTGGTCGTTGAGAACATCGTGCGCCACCGCCATCTGCCGCATAATCGGGGCCGGAGTTTCCTGCCAGTGGCGGTCGAGGCGGTCAACGAGGTTGGCAATCCGACCATCCTGGCCACCTTTGCGGTGATCGCGGCGGTGCTGCCGATGGCGTTTGTGGGGGGGCTGATGGGGCCGTATATGCGCCCGATCCCGATTGGCGCCAGCGCCGCGATGTTTTTTTCGCTGGCCATCGCCTTCATCGTGACCCCTTGGGCGGCGGTGCGGATGCTCAAGCGCCACGATTCGGACGACGGGGCAGGGGAGAGCCTGCCGGCGGAAACGGGCCCGCATTTTGCGCACGAGGAGGATTTCTTCACGCGGCTTTACCGCCGCTTTATGGGGCCGCTGATCGCCCAGCGGCGCTGGCGTTACCTGTTTTTGGCCGGCATCACCGTGCTGCTGCTGGCGGCCATGGCCACGATGGGCATTGGCTGGGTGAAAGTGAAGATGCTGCCGTTCGACAACAAGAGCGAATTCCAGATTGTTCTCAACATGCCCGAGGGCAGCTCGCTGGAGCGCACCGCCCAGGCGGCGCGCGAAATCGCCGCCGCCGTGCGCGCCGAGCCGGAGGTCACCGATTACCAGGTCTATGCCGGCACCGCCGCCCCGTTCAACTTCAACGGCCTGGTGCGGCATTACTTCAACCGCCGGGGCGCGCACGTGGCGGATTTGCAAATCAACCTTGTCAACAAGCACGAGCGCAAGGCCCAGAGCCACGACATCGCCAAGCGCGTCCGCCCGCGCGTCAAGGAGATCGCCGACCGCTACGGCGCCCGGGTCGCCGTCGCCGAGGTGCCGCCCGGCCCGCCGGTGCTCCAGACGCTGGTGGCGGAAATCTACGGGCCCAGCGAGGAGTCGCGCCTGGCCCTGGCCCGCAAAGTGACGGAGATCTTCCGCCAGACCGCCGGCGTTGTGGACGTGGACTATTACATCGAGGAGGACCAGCCCAAAACCCGGTTCGTCATTGACAAGGAAAAAGCCGCGCTGCACGGCATCAGCGCCGAGACCATTTCCCAAACCTTGCGCATTGCCGTGGGCGGGCAGTCGGTGGACCTGCTGCACGTGCCGCGCGAGAAGGAGGACGTGGCGATTGTGCTCGAGGTGCCGCGCTCCAGCCGCACCACGCCCGAGGAATTGCTGGCGCTGCGCGTCCGCTCCGGCGACGCCAACGCGCTGCCCGAGCCGGGGGCCGCTCAGTCTTCCCCGCTGGTGCCGTTGCGCGAATTGGTCCGCATCGAGCGCACCACTATTGACAAGAGCATCCACCACAAAAACCTGATGCCGGTGACTTATGTCATCGGCGACGTGGCGGGTGTCATCGAAAGCCCGGTCTATGCCATTCTCAAGATGAACCGGGAGCTGGCCAAAATTGACGCCCGGCAATACGGCGGTAGCGCGGCGGAACTCAAGATTCTCAACGCCACCCAGCCGTTCAGCGACGCGCAGCCTGCCATGAAATGGGACGGCGAATGGCACATCACCATCGAGGTGTTCCGCGACTTGGGACTCGCCTTTGCCGCGGTGCTGGTGCTGATCTACGTGCTGATGGTCGGCTGGTTCCGGTCGTTCCTCACCCCCATCATCGTGATGGTCGCCATCCCCTTCTCGCTGGTGGGCATCCTGCCGGCGCACGGCCTGCTGGGCGCGTTCTTCACCGCCACCTCGATGATCGGTTTCATGGCCGGCGCCGGCATCGTCGTCCGCAACTCCATCATTTTGGTGGATTTCATCGAGCTGCGCGTGGCCGAGGGGATGCCGCTGGCCGAGGCCGTGGTGGACGCCGGAGCGGTGCGCTTCCGCCCGATGCTGCTGACCGCGATGGCGGTGGTGGTGGGCGCCGGGGTGATTCTGTTTGATCCCATTTTCCAGGGATTGGCCATCGCCCTGATGGCCGGTGAAATCGCCTCCCTGCTCATTAGCCGCATGGCCGTCCCGGTGCTTTACTTCATGGCGTATCAGCGGGATAACAAAGGCTGAGCCGCTTCATCAACACACCGCTTTAGCGGGGCGGCTGGCAGTTGGGGGTGGATTTCAACGGTTTTAACCGTTTTACGTCGCGTGCGTTTTCACAAGCCCCGCGCAAAGTCCGCGAGGTCTTGGAGTGCGGCCTGCCCGCCGCCAGGCAGGCGGGCGCAAGAGGGAAAAGGGGGCGCAGCGCCGCTTTCAAACGGGGCGAGGGATGTCATCGAAAGCCGTGCGCGATCCCAAAGCGGTGTCTTCGTTCGCCCTGTCCCCCTCGAACTCGCCGCCGCACTCCATGACGCTGGCGCGCTGTTGCTGATCCCGTTCCCAATTCATGAAGATTGCGCAGTCTGGCCGCGTTCGGGCGGGTTTGTCATCTTCAATCATGCCACCCCTACGGGGTTTGTTTTTTTCTGTGGTCGGCGGTTCTACAAACAGCTCATCCCTACGGGATTTTGCGCCCCCTCGCAGGAGGCAAAAAGAACGCACCGGATCACCAGCAGAATTGCAGCCCCGCCAGAGGCGGCATGTTTATGGAAACGCACGGTTGCCCGCTGAAATCAGCCGTGCATCCCCCCGAATGGAGAGTTTTTTCGCTGGCGGCGATTCCCGTCGCTGTTACTCTGGGCGCCGTCAACAGCGCATAATGCCATGAGCCATCCATTAAGTCGAATCCTGGCCAGGGCGGCGCCCCTTTGGGCGCTGATCGCCTTTGCCGTGGCCGCCGCTTCCAGCACTTCCCCGGTCCCGCCCGGCGACACGATGTTGGCCGAGTATTTCAAAGCCGAAACGGCGCGTTTATCGGAGCGCTGCCTGAGCGAAGTGAAAACGTTGGAGGATTGGCAAACGCGCCGCGCCGAATACCGGCGGCAGGCCGCCGAGATGCTGGGGCTATGGCCGGAGCCGGCGCGGACCGAGCTGCGTCCCGTCATCACCGGCGCCCTGGAGACCAACTCGGTGGTGGTGGAAAACCTGCATTTCCAGTCAATGCCCGGCCTCTACGTGACGGCCAATTTTTATCGCCCCAAGGAATGGAGCCAGAAGCTTCCCACCATCTTGTATGTCTGCGGTCATGGCCCGGTCATCAGCAACAAGGTCAGCTACGGCAACAAAGTTTCCTACCAGCATCACGGCCTCTGGTTCGCGCGCCACGGTTACGCCTGCCTGGTCATGGACACCGTGCAATTGGGCGAAATTCTCGGCCTCCATCACGGCACCTATCGGGAGGGAATGTGGTGGTGGAACGCGCGCGGTTACAGCCCCGCCGCCGTCGAGGCTTGGAACAGCATCCGCGCTTTGGACTATCTGTGCTCGCGCCCCGAGGTGGATCCCAACCGGCTGGGCGTGACCGGACGGTCCGGCGGTGGTTCCTACAGTTGGACGCTGGCGGCCACGGATGAGCGCGTCAAAGCCATCGCCCCGGTGGCCGGTTTGACGGACCTCCATAATCATGTCGTGGATGGCGTCGTGGAAGGGCATTGCGATTGCATGTTTTTTGTCAACACCTACCGCTGGGATTACCCACAACTGGCATGCCTGTCCGCGCCCCGGCCGCTGCTGCTGGTGAACACCGATGCCGACAGCATCTTTCCCCTCGACGGGGTGCTGCGCGCTCACGACCACCTCAAGCGCATCTACCAATTGCATCGGGCTTCTACCAACCTGGGGCTGGTCATCGCCCCCGGCCCGCACAAGGACACCCAGGACCTGCAAATCCCGGTGTTCCGCTGGTTCAACCGCCATCTCAAGGGGGAAGACCCGGTGATTGAAACCGCGGCTGTCAAATGGTTCGCTCCGCAACAGTTGAAGGTGTTCAAGGAACTCCCGGCTGAGGCGGTAAACACGAACATCCAGAGTCTTTTTGTGCCGATGGTCGCCGTTCCGCCCCCGCCCGCCGCGCGCGCGGAATGGGAAACGCTACGCGACCAATGGCTGGCGAAACTGGCGCAACAATGCTTTGCGGGGTGGCCTGCGGACCCGGGACCGTTGAACCTAAAACAGCTCTATGTGGAAAATCGCGGACCGCTCACGTGCGAAGCCCACGAATTCCAAAGTCAACCACACGTGCAACTGCGTCTGTATGTGCTGAAAACCACCGGCATCGTCCGGGCCAGGCAGATCATCGCCACTGTGCCGGGAGAAAAAACCGCCGGGGCGGTTTCCTCCGCCGGAGCCAGCTTCACTGACCCGCGCGCCCGGGAGGTTTTGGAGGCGTTTGGGTTGACGGAATGGCCGGCTTCGCTCGGCGACACTGTGCTGGTCAGCCTCGAAACGCGCGGCGTAGGCGCCAGCCGCTGGTCGGGCGACGATAAAAAGCAACGGCATATCCGCCGGCGCTTCATGCTGCTGGGGCAAACGCTCGAGAGCATGAGAGTTTGGGATATTCGGCGAGGGCTGCAAGCCTTGCGTCAGTTGCCCGGTTTGGCCGACCTGCCCCTGCGGCTGGAGGCCGCCGGCACGATGGGAGTGAATGCCGCTTATGCCTGCCTGTTTGAGCCGGCCTGTGCCGGCCTGACGCTCACCGAAATTCCGGCCTCGCACCAGGTGGGCCCGGATTATTTGAACGTGCTTAAGGTCTTGGACATCCCGCAAGCCATCGCGCTGGCCGCCAGCCGGCAGCCCGTGCGACTGGTGCTCGGCAGCCCGGTTCCCGAGGCCTGGCGCTACCCCGCTGAACTAGCCAGGAATTTGCGCTGGCCGAAAGAGCAATTCCAAGTGACGGAACGCTGAGGGCTGCCTGATCTTTGCTGCTTGGCATGTCACGACCCTGCCGACGGCGTTTGATCGCCGATTGCCATATCGCTGGCGGCAGCTCCGTTAGGAGCGACATGGTTGTAGTAGAGTCGAGCTAATAAGATTCCTCCGCCGTTTGGGGCGGCATGATTAAGGTCTTCGTTACTTGCGTGATTGGGGTCATGCCGCCCCAAACGGCGGGGGGTGCTGGGGCCGGGCCGGGCTATAACCATGCCGCTCCTATCGGAGCTGATGACCGCCAAGCCACTGAAAACGGCGAAGAACAACGATGGGGCGTCGGTAGTTTTCAGTGGAACGGCAGGGAGCGAGTCCGTGCGCATAACGTCGGACCCGCGGTTTTCGCCGGCGCTCGAAGGTGTCGGGCGCTGCGATTTCACCGAGCGCCGCCAGCGAGGTTTCCCTCCCCATGAACCCCCTCGTTGTAGGAGCCGACGTAAGGAGGCTCAAACTGGTCCCCGGGCGCGGTCGCCATGCTATCAGAGCCTACTTACGTCGGCTCCTACGCGGTTCAGGGGCGGCAAGGCGCGAAACCAGTTTTCGGGGAAGTCTCTCCCCAAGGCAGAGGGATTAAGCGTCCGGGTTACCTGGCATAACCGTTTTGGCGGAACCACTCCACCGCTTCCGCCAATGCCTGCCGCGGCGGCGTTTGCGGAAGCCCCAATTCACGGATGGCTTTGGCCGGATTGAAGAACATCTTATATTTGGCCATGCGCACCCCCGCCAACGGGGCTTTGGGAGGCTTGCCGGTAAATCGCGCCAAGGCTTCGTCCACGTGCGCCGCGATCAGCGCGACGAAATGAGGAATGCGCAGGCGCGGCGCGGGAACCCCCGTGATTTCCTCAAGGACCGCCAACGCCTCTTTCATGGTCCAGTTGCCGTGTGCGTTCCCGAGAATATAACGCTGCCCAACCCGGCCTTTCTCCGCCGCCAGCAGATGGCCGCGGGCCACGTCGCGCACGTGAACCCAGTTCAGACCGGTGTCCAGGTACGCCGGCATCCGGCGATTTAGGTAATCCACAATCACCTGTCCGGTGGGGGTGGGCTTGACATCGTGCGGGCCAACCGGGGCGCTGGGATTGACAATCACGATGGGCAACCCTTTGGCGGCCAATTCCCGGGCCAACTGCTCCGCCCGCCACTTCGAGAGCTTGTACGGATTGCTCATTTGAGCTTCGCTCACTGGTGTTTCTTCGTCCGTGGGGATGATCTTGCCGTCTTGCGGCCGAGGCAGGCCAATGCAGCCCACGGTGCTGGTATAGACAATGCGCGCGCAACCGGCGGCGGCGGCGGCTTCCAGGACCTGGCGTGTGCCTTCCACGTTGGCGGCGAACATGGGGGCGTAATCGGGCAGCCAGAGATGATAGCTGGCGGCGACATGGAAACACCAATCGCAGCCCCGCAACCCGCGCGCCAAGGCCTGCCGATCGCCGAGGTCACCCGACACCGGCTCGCAAGGCACGCCCTTTAAGCCCCGCAAATCGGCGCCTGGACGCAGCAAGGCCCGCGTCTCATGCCCGGCTTCCGCCAGCACCCGCGCCAGATTGGCCCCGATAAACCCCGAAGCCCCGGTCAAAAAACATTTCATGCCGCCGTTATGGCTGTTTTGCCGCCCCTGCATCAATCGCATTTTTGCCGGCGTAATTCATTTTGACGAATGTCCCCGGCCACTTTAGTGTGTTTCCCGGCGGCGGTCCCGCCGCCGGACGCTGGCGTGAATGAGAAGTGTTCGGGCAGGCAGGCTTTTGTCTTGGTCGGTTGCGGGAAAACAGCGGTGGCATGGCCGTAAAAAATGATTTCGCCAAAAGGAGAATCCCCGTTTTCCGGGAAGAAACGGGAAGTTGGTCGCTGCCCATTGCCAACCGCGCTTCGGCGGAAGTTCCTGCGGGGCGAGGATGATCGCCGTCATGAATAAGCACGCCACCAACGCTTCGGAGCCGTCTTTTTCCATTAGTCCCTTCGCGGGTGACCAGGATCTCAAAGACCTCCGCAAGCTCCTGATCGAATACGCGGAGGAGTTGGGCGGAGAAGTGGGGCTCAAGCAGATCGCCGTGGAATTGCACAATCTGCCGGGGGCCTACGCGCCGCCAGAGGGGCTCCTGCTAATCGCCCGCCGCCGGCAGGTGGCCGCAGGCTGTGTGGCGCTTCGCCGGCTGGCCCCCGACACCTGCGAAATGCGCCGGCTGTTCGTCCGGTCGGCATTTCGGGACAGCGGCTTGGGCCGGCTGCTGGGGGAACGGGGATTGGTTGAGGCTCGCCGACTGGGCTGCCGGAGAGTGGTGGTGCAAGTGATCGAGCATGCGCTTCCGGCGATCCACCTTTACCAAGCGCTGGGCTTTCAGCCATGCACGGGATACGCGCCGGAGTCCGCGCCCGGCGTCACTTTCCTCGAACGCCCACTGGGCGAATCGCCATCCCTTGACTGAAACTGGAGCGGGAAGATTGGCGTCCGCTTACGCTGGACCGCCGCTCCCCGCCCGGCCTCAACGTGTCTCCGGCTTTTGGTCCGCGGTGGGTCCCCGTTGAAGAACATTCATCTGCCAATTGACCAGGCCGCGCACCATGCTGAGCTCCGCTTCGCCCAGCCCGGCCTCCCGGGTATTGATGGAGAAGGCGCTCAGCCATTCGTCGCCCGCCGGGCGATACTGAAGTTCGGCGGTCAGCCGTGATTCGAGGTCGTGCAGATGTCCGGCGCCGTAAAAGATGGCGATGCTCCGCGGCGCCGGGCGGGCGGCCAGCGCGGTTCGCAGGTCCCGCAGCACAATCTGGTTGCGCTCGTGGATGATAAAAGTCATCAGGTCGCGCAAAGCGGGCGGCAGGCCTGCCGCCCGGGTGAGATCGCCTTTCAGTTGGCCCAGGGTTTCAATAAAGACCACGCGAAAGGTGGCCTGCAAACGCGGGCTGGAACCGATCAACCGCACCCCGGCTTGCAAGAGCGCCCCCATAAACGAGCTGCCATCCATGATTTGCAGAAGATTTTGCAATTCTCCGCCGCCGGCTTCGGTGGCCTGCAGGCGTTGGCGAATCTCCTCCACGCTCACATCACTGTTCCGGAAGTGCGGGCGGTCGTAGTCAATCGCCTCCAACTGAAAAACCAGGCCCAGCGCGTGAGCCAGCGAAGTTTGCAAGGAAGCCCGCTCCGGCGGCGGCGCGCCGGGGACCGGTTTCTCCGGCCGGCCGCCCACGCCCTCGTATAAAACCAATTGGGCCGCATCCAACCGTTGCTGCAATTGGGCAAAGTAATTCGCATCCCCCAAGTGCGACGCGCCCACCAGATGGATTTCCGGTCCGCGCCCGGACCGCGGCAGCAGGCGACGCACAGCCACCTGCAAGGCCAGCGTGCCATCGTCGGCCCGCAACACGCGCAGGCAGGGTTCCGGCGGCGGCGGCGCGGCCTGCCGCCGCGCGGCAGTGGCGCATCCGGCCACCAGCCAACCGCCTGCCAGCACCCCCAATAAAAGCCAACCGGCCTGGCGCAAAACTTTTATGTTCATGGTGACACGGTTAGGTCCGCGCGCGGCTTGCCGCACTCAAGCCCGGCGGTAGATCGGTTTGGCTGCCAATTCGGCGGCATAGGACCGCCCGCGAATTTCCACTCGCACCGGCGTGCCCGGTTTGGCTAGCGCCGCCGGCACATACCCCAAGCCGATGCCCGTGTGCAAACACGGACTGAGCGTCCCGCTGGTGACCACCCCAATGCGTTGCGGTTCCGGCTCCGCGCTCAACAAGGCGTATTGCGGCCGGGGCGGCGCTGATTTTTCGGTCATCTTGAAGGCCACACATTTTTTCGCCACCCCCTCGCGCTTCTGGTTGATGAGGCGGTCGCGCCCCGTAAAATCACCCTTTTCCAAAGCCACAAAGGCTCCCAAGCCCGCTTCCAGGGGGGTGGTTAATTCATCCAATTCGTGGCCGTAAAGCGGCAGGCAGGCTTCGGTTCGCAAAGTGTCGCGCGCGCCTAAACCCGCCGGTTGCAGGCGAGAGGCGCGGCCGGCGGCCATGAGCCGGTCCCACAGACGCCCGATCGTCTCCGCCGGGGTTATCACCTCAAAGCCATCCTCACCGGTGTAGCCGGTGCGGGAAACCCAAACCGGCTGCCCCGCAAAAGCGAAACGCGCAATCTGGTTCTTTTTCAGGCCGGCCGGCTCCTCCACCGGCTGGCCCGCGGTGGCCGGCCCCGTTAAACAGGCGCCGATGAATTCCACCACGCGCGGTCCCTGCGCCGCCACCGCCGCCAGCGCCGCGGATAAGTCCTCGATCTCGACCTCCGACCGTCGGGCAAAAGCGGCCCATTGCCGGTTCAACCACTCGAGGTCGTGGCTAATGCGCGAGGCATTGATGACCAGCAAAAAAGCCGAATCGTCGAGGCGAAATACATAGAGGTCGTCCACCACTCCACCCCGCTCGTTACAGATGAGGCTGTATTGCCCCAGGCCGACAGTCAGTTTGCAGATGTCGTTGGTCAGGACAGAATTCAGGAAGGCCGCCGCCGCCGGGCCGCTCACGCGGACCTCCCCCATGTGGGAGATGTCAAAAAGTCCGGCATCGCGCCTGACGCAGAGGTGCTCGTCCACAATGCCGGAATATTGCACCGGCATTTCCCAACCGCCGAACTCCACCAGCCGGGCGCCTAGCCGCTGGTGAACATCAAAAAGTGGTGTCCGTTTAAGCGTGCTCATCGTTTTTTCTCTCGATCCCGGCGCTTATTGTGACTCTGGGCCCCGCAAATGCCAAAGAAAATTACTGATGAGTGCTTGGAATAAACGACACGCGCCCCTTCACCCTGCCCTCTCTCCCCCCCAGGGGGGAGAGGGAGAAAGTCGCGCATGATGACAAATTGTGTATTGCACCCCGGCGACTATTCAGTAACGCGCCGCTCGGGCATTTCAATTGTCTGAGGCGAGGACATCTCATCGCCGCTTGACGCCCCGCCCGGATTGCCACAGAGTCGGTCCAGCAAATGCCTATGAAAAACAATGTTGATAGCCAAAGCTCGCGACGAGCTTTCATCAAGACTTCCACCGCCGCCGCGCTGTCAGGGGCGCTGGCCGGCCCGTTGATTTTCAGCTCGCGCGCCGGCGCGGCGTCGGCCGGGGACACCCTGAAAATCGGGCTGGTGGGCTGCGGCGGCCGCGGCAGCGGCGCGGCCAACCAGGCTTTGAAAGCCGACAACAATGTGGTGCTGACGGCGTTGGGGGATGTTTTCGAGGAACCTCTCAACCGTTGCCTGGCCAATCTGCAAAAGCAGCACGGGGAGAAGGTCAAGGTGGACCGCGGCCACACCTTTGTGGGCCTGGACGCCTACCAGAAAGTGATCAACAGCGGCGTGGACGTGGTGCTGCTGGCGTCTCCGCCGGGATTCCGCCCGCAGCATCTCAAGGCGGCGGTCGCCGCCAACCAACACGTATTTTGCGAAAAGCCCATGGCCACCGACGCCCCTGGGGTGCGCTCGATCCTGGAGTCCGCCAAGCTCGCCAAGGACAAGAAACTGGCCTTGGTGGCCGGCTTCTGCTGGCGCTATGAACTTGGCCGCCGGGAGTTTTACCAGCGGGTGCATGATGGACAGATGGGCGAAATCCGGGCAATTTATGCCACCTACCTGACCGGGCCGGTGAAGCCCATGCCCCCGGCCAATACCCGACCGGCCGGCATGAGCGACGTCGAATGGCAACTGCGCAACTGGTATAACTTCACCTGGTTGTCCGGTGACGGTCTTGTCGAGCAGGCCTGCCACAGTGTGGACAAAATCGCCTGGGCCATGAAGGACGCGCCGCCCCTCAAAGCCGTGGCCACGGGGGGCCGGCAAATCCCCAATAACGAGGGCAATATTTTTGATCACATTGATGTCTTTTACGAATACCCGAATGGCGTCCGGGCGTTTATGGCGCAACGGCAGATCGCCAATTGTTACAGCGACAATTCGGATTATTTGATGGGCTCGCTGGGCACCGGACTCATCAAGGGTTGGAACCCGCCCATCATCCAGGCCAAGGAACAGTGGCGCTACAGTGGTCCCAAGAAAGACATGTATCAACAGGAGCACGACGAGCTGTTTGCCTCGATTCGCAAAGGCGAGCCCATCAATGATGGCGAATGGATGGCCTCCAGCACGCTGATGGCCATCATGGGCCGGATGGCGGCCTATACCGGGCAGGAGATCACTTGGGACATGGCCCTAAATTCCAAAGAGACATTGGTGCCGGACAACCTGACGTGGGAAATGCCCCTGCCCATTAAACCGATGGCGGTGCCAGGCAAAACCAAATTCATCTGATTATGAGCCATTCCCGACGGGCATTCATCCAGAAGGGCCTCCGCGCCACGGCGGCGGTCTCGTTGACCGGGTCCGCCATCCTGGGCGCGCCGGCCTCCGGGCGTCCGCGTCTGAAAAAAGCCATCATGTATGGCACGATCGGCTTTAAAGGTTCGGTGATGGAGAAATTCCAGGCCGTCAAGGCCGCCGGTTTCGAGGGCGTCGAGCCGATGAGCCACATGAACCAGGAGGAGGTCCTCAAGGCTTTCGAGGCCACGGGGCTCAAGGCAGCCAGCGTCTGCTGCGACACGCATTGGCGGAAGACGCTTTCCGATCCCGATCCCAAGGTGCGCGAGGAGGGGTTGGAAGGTTTGAAACAAGCGCTCCGCGACGCGAAACGTTACGGCGCCACCTCCGTCTTGCTCGTGCCGGGAGTCGTGAAGGACAAGGTGACCTACGAGGAATGCTTTCAGCGTTCCGTTGAGCAAATCAGGAAGGCCTTGCCGTTGGCCGAGGAACTCGGCGTGAAAATTGCCATCGAAAACGTTTGGAACAATTTTATCACCAAAGTGGAGCAGGCCCTCGAGTTTTTGGACGCCATCCGCTCGCCGCTGGTGGGGTGGCATTTTGACACGGGAAACATCATTAAATTCGGACTGCCCGAGGACTGGATTACCGCGCTGGGCAAGCGCATGTTCAAGCTGCACATCAAGGAATTCAGCAAAGCCAAGGGATTTGGGGTGCGTTTCTTCGAAGGCGACAACAACTGGCCCGCCATCATGAAGGCCGTCGAGGCCGCGGGCTACGCCGATTGGGCCATCACCGAGCAACCCGGCGATCAGACCAAAGACGCCGAAAGCCTAAAGGATTTCGCGCAAAGGCTGGACCGCGTGCTGGCCAGTTGAGGGAAGGACCGGCGATTGCCCCTCGCGACAGCGGCGCGCTCACGCCGGGCCTATCGGTCTTTCAACCGCCACACCGAAAAAGAGTTCCCCGGAAAACTGTGCTCGACGGTGGAACCTTGCGCTTGAATCGTCGCCGGACGCGGTGAAACTTTGGCGGGTTGTTCGAGCGAATTTTCGTCCTCGGGCTGGCCCGTCAATACCAGGGCCTCGATGGGCCCGGCGATTTGTTTGCCTGTCAATTGGATTCGCGCCGTCTGCGAATCAGGCGAAGCGTTGACCACCTTGAGGATCATCTCGCCGGTGGCGCGGTCGCGGGTGGCCGAGGCGTGAATGGCCTTGAGGGTGGTCTGGCAGTTGACGTCGTGGATCAATTGGCCGTCGAGGTAGCATTTTACGTTGGCGCCTTTCAATTCCACCCGAATGTCATACCACCGCCCGGTTTCAATCCGGCCCGGCTTCTGGTCGTGCGTCGCACCGGCCACTTCCAAGCCATGTTGCCGATTGCCCCAACCGCCCAGGTTCCACCACGATTTGGCGTTGTCGTTTTGCAAACGGAAAATAATCAAAAAACCTTCCGCTCCGCCCAGTTTGCGGGCTTTCAGCGAAAGCGTGTAGTCCTTCCATTGCCGGTCCCCGGCCAGGGCGCGAACATTCTCTTCGGCGCCGCTTTGCCGCAGCGCCCCGTCCTGCACCTTCCAATCGCCCTTGCCCGCCATTTTCCAACCCTTGACGCCGCTGGTGAAATCGCTGGCGAACAGTGTCTGGCCGTCTTTGGTGACTTTGATGTCCTTGAACTCCGCCTGGGTGGCCCAGGTGCCGACGCCGATTTTGCCGCCCGTGTTGCCCGCCTCGGCCAGCGGCGTTTCAACCGCGGTGGGCAGCACAACATCGCCCCGGTGCCGGGCGAACAACTGCTGCACGTAGTAGCTGGGAATCCCATAGGCTCCCGAACTGTCGTAATTGATCAAGTCCGGGTTCCATCGCCGGTGGTTCAGATGCACGAACAAAGGGGCGTAAGAGGCCATGACGACAATGTCGGAATTGCGCTCCATGCCGATCATGAAGGCCGCCTCGCCAATCGCGCCCCGCAAGTTGCCTTTGCCGCAACCCTGCGTGACCGCGTATTCGCCCACGTAAATTTTTGGCCCCCGGCGGTCGGCTTGGTCGTATTTCCCGGCTTGCGCGATGAAAAATTCGGGATTGTTGTAATAATGCTCGTCAATAATGTCGGGCATCGGGTTGGTGGGATAGCCGTTCCATACATCGGCCACCAACCGGATTTCCGGGTGGCGCGTCTTGATGGCCTTGTGGAACAGCGCCCACCGCTCGTGATAGGCCGGACCCCCATTCTCGTTGCCGATTTGCAGGTATTTCAGATTGAACGGCGACGGGTGCCCGTTTTTCGCGCGCAGCGCGCCCCAGCGGCTGGTCACCGGCCCGTTGCAATACTCAATCGCGTCCAGCGCGTCCTGCACCAACGGCCCCATCTGGTCCATCGGCACATTCTCGCGGTGCGACATGCCGCAATTGATGACAAACAGCGGCTCGGCGCCCAGGTCCTCGCACATGACCAGGTATTCATGGAAGCCCAGCCCGTGCGTCGCCCAATAACCCCAGATGTTCCATTGGGTCCGGCGCTCCCAAATGTCGCCCATGGTTTCCTTCCAGCGGTAAGCCTCCCGCATTGTGTCGCCTTCCACCCAGCAGCCGCCTGGAAACCGCACGAACGCCGGCTTCAATCCCGCCAGCATCTCCATCAGGTCCGACCGCAGGCCGTGGCCTTTCCACGTCTCCGCCGGGAAAAGGGAAACCATGTCCAGCCCCAGCGCGCCCGGACTGGTCACCCGAAAAACCAGGCGCGCCTTGGCATCCGTCTCGCCGGCCTTGAACTCCACCTGGAACGGTTTCCAGTCCATCGCCAGACCTTTCACGGTTTCGCTGGCGTAAACCCGCCCGTTCTGCCCCTCCAGCGACACCGTCAATGAATCGCTCATTCCGTCCCAGGCCCGCGCGTGAAAGGATAGCCGGTAAACGCCCCCCTTTTTCAACGCCATTCCCCAATAGCCGTCGTTGGCCACGCCGGCGGGCTTCTCCGCGCTGGCTTCGGTCACCCGCAATTCGAGCGAGCGCCGGTTGCGGGTCCGCAGCAGATCCCCCACGGGCTGTTCCAGGTTGATCTTGAGAACGGCCTTGCTCGGGTCTTCGTTGACCAGCTTCCAATGCTCCGGCTTGTCGGAGTCTTCAAAGGAGCGGTTTCTCACTTGCTCGGCATAAATCCCGCCGTCGGCCGACAGGTTGATGTCCTCAAAAAAAATGCCCCACAACATGGGGCTGACGGCGTGGGCGGGACGGTTGGCGTCAATGGTGATGGTGGCGGCGCCCGGGGCGCAGTCAGCCGCCAGCGCCGTCACGAGCGATGATAAAACCAACAAGCTCTTTTTCATGCACCCCATGCTAGCGCCGCGCCGGAGGGAAATGAAGTCGCATCTTTGGGTGACAAAATTGCGGTCAGGGGTATTTCGTCTGCGCAACCCATACTGGCCTGCCAGCGTTTGAACGCTTATGCTTTGAGCCCTCTGACCGAGCCGGCGTGCCGGAGGCGTCCACCTCACGGCGCCGGGTTCAGTCTTCA